>Ga0102812_10000556_pt1 | contig 26695 bp, 21 predicted proteins | sample ColrivemetaGS713_FD_79334 | JGI IMG/M metagenome (GOLD analysis project Ga0102812, IMG submission 79334) | Estuarine microbial communities from the Columbia River estuary - Flood tide ETM metaG S.713 | ecosystem: Environmental > Aquatic > Marine > Intertidal zone > Estuary | place: USA...
CCAAGCAGGAAGGGCTCGAAAAAGGGGCCTTGATTTATGCATTACTGCCCGCCAAGAATGGAGAAATTTGGTTGTGTACGCGTTCTAATATCATCTGTTTTGACCCCAAGGAGGAATCTTTTCAGTATTTTTCTATTCCTGATGGGGTGAACACCGGATTTAACCGTTTGTCCTACTTGTTGACCCAGGATGGGAGCCTTTTGTTCGGAGGAACCAATGGCCTTATTGCTTTTCACCCAGATAGCATCCGCCCCAATAACAATCGCCCTACATTGGTTTTGAAGGATGTATGGATCGATAACCGCCGTTTCGAGACAGATACACGAGCCGCATTTATTTCGAATTTGGAGTTTCCCGCACAAAGCAGTGTGCTGACCTTGGAAGTACAAGCCTTGGAATACATAGCCCCCGAACGCAACCAGTACGCCTACCGGATGCTGGGCTATGATAGAGAATGGATAGATAATGGCAATGAACGACGGATTACCTATACCCGCCTTCCTCCCGGAGAATATACCCTGCAAATCAAAGCCACAAATTACGACGGTATCTGGGGTGATGACCAGTGGCTGGAAATTGTGGTAAATGTTTTGCCTACCTACTGGCAAACGGTCTATTTTCGAGCATTTGTTATCCTCCTTTTTCTACTGATCCTTTTTCTGTTTGCGCGGAATTTGCAGCAAAAACGTAAACTCCGGGAAGAAAAAGCCATTGCGGAGACCAATAGTCGCTACAAATCTAAATTTCTGGCCAATATGAGTCACGAAATCCGTACGCCGCTGAATGCGATCATGGGGCTCAATCAGCTGCTTCTTGATACGCCTCTCAATGAGCGGCAACAGCAATTTGCCAGCGCAATCCAGGAGTCTTCCAGCAATTTGTTGGTCATTGTTAATGATATTCTTGATCAGGAAAAAATTGAACGTGGCCGCTATAGTTTCGTACAACGACCTTTTGAGATTGATACGGTGCTCCAACAACTGCACAATACCTTCTTCTATCGTGCAGAAGAAAAAGGCTTGATTTTTTCTATTCACCGGCAACGGGAAATTCCTCAAACACTGATAGGTGACCCTATCCGACTTTACCAAATACTGACCAATCTGCTGGGCAATGCTTTGAAATTTACGGAGAAAGGCACTATTGAATTGTCGGTAGATTTGCGGGACATTAAGCGCGAGGAAGAGAAATTGTTGCTACAGTTTTGTGTCGGAGACACGGGTATTGGCATTCCTGAAGATCAAAAGGAATCCATTTTTGAACCCTTTCATCAGTTGGAGGAAATTATTGATTATACGGACACCGGGACCGGACTTGGCCTGAGTATCAGCAAGGAACTGATTGAACAGCAAGGAGGTACGATTCACCTTCAGAGTGCCGTAGGCCAAGGCACCACTTTCTGCTTCGCCCTCCCGTACGGCTGGAAGTCGCACATTGATAGCGTTCCAAAGCAACCTTCTGATCTTACGAGTGTGGATTTTCGAGGAATTACTTTGTTGTTGGTAGAAGACAATGAGTTTAACCGCTTATTGACCATCGAAATATTAAAGAATAAACTTCAGGGCGTGACGATCGATCTGGCAGAGAATGGGCAAGTAGCGGTTGAAATGCACGCAAATAAAGCTTATGACCTGATTTTGATGGATGTAAGAATGCCCATCATGGATGGTTTTGAGGCCAGCCGCAGAATTCGAAAAGCCGCACCGGAAATTCCAATCCTGGGCTTGACCGCCAACGTTATTCCAGAAGAGGTAGCCAAATGTAGGCAGAGTGGGATGAATGATGTGGTCACGAAGCCCATTGATGCGACGGAGCTTTTGCAGAAAATTCTCCTACTCCTAAACAAATAGCCATTCTTAAAGTCGGCCAAATGGTTGATGGTTGATTGTTGAAAGTTGATTGTTGACAACCACCAACCACCAAACGACCAACCATCAACCATCAACCATCAACAAACCAACCAACCAACTATGAAAAGCTATCCTAAATCGATGGTACGTTTGCTAGGCAATAACCCTGTAATGATTGAAAAGTACTTGCAGCTTTTCAAAACGAATGCCCCCGTAGAATTAAGAAACCTTAGTACGTTGGTGCAAAAAAAAGAATGGCAGGAAGCCGGGGTGATTGCTCATACTATGAAAAGTCAATTGCAATACCTGGATTTACTGGCGACCGTTCGATTAGCACAGCAGTTGGAAACACTTTGCTATCAGGCGTCCCCGGACGAGCGTAGAATTAAGCAGTTGGCGACACAATTGATTCGCGCCGTGCAAGCAGAAATACAGCAACTATGAATCAGTAGACCTAATGACCAACTGATAGCCGACACCATGTAAATTCAGGATCGAAATAGAAGGGTCTTTTGCCAACAATCTCCTTAATTTACTAACGTAAACATTCAGGCTCCGGCCGTGCAACTGATCCTCATCTTGCCAGAGGCGATGCAGCGCAGTAGTACGTTCCAGAAAGCCATCTGAACGTTCACAAAAAAGGGCCAGGAGCTGGGCCTCCAGGTTACTCAGTTTTTTTGTGGTTCCTTCAAAATACAATTCCCTTAAACGGACATTAAAGTGATATTTTCCTATCTCCATGTTTGCCGTAGCTTGAGGGGAAGGAAGGAGGTCTCCTTCGTGCCTGCGCAGCACGACCTGGGTACGGAGGTGTAGCTCCTCCAGGCTGAAAGGCTTAGCCATGTAGTCGTCTGCCCCCAAAAGGAGGCCCTTGATTCGGTCTTCGGTAGTGGCCACACTGGTGAGGAAAATAAAGGGGAGATTGGGCTGTAATTGTCGCAGGTTTTTTGCGAATTCATAACCATCTACAATCGGCATCCTTACGTCCAAAATACAGCAGTCGAAGGTTGTTTCAGAAAGAACTTTTGCGCCAAGGGTTGCATTACTGCACCATTGCACCTCCATGTTCTTCGTCCCCAGGTATTCGACAACCAAAGGACTAAGGACGCGATCATCATCTACCAACAAAATTTTATTCCTAACCGACATGGATTATTCCTTTTTCTAAACAGCCTCCCGCTTCTTTGCCAACAGTAACCATCCGGCCCATACGGCACCAATGCCCAAGAGGATCAAAGCAATGAATTCTGCCTGGGTAAAACCTCCCAGCCCTTCGTGGCGATCATTGACGCGGATGCCTTCGATGAGGAACCGTTCCGCGCCGTTGAACATCAGGTAGATGGCGAAGAGCAGGCCCGGCCAGGGCGTCGTCTTTTTGCGCAAGCCCCAAAGGATAAGTCCGATAGTGAAAGCCATCGTGGTTTCGTAAACAGAGGTAGGGTAGACGGCCTCCGGTAAATGACTGCAGTACTTTCCAACACATTCGGCCATTTCAACGCCGCGATTAAGCACGTTGCGAGGATAATCCTGGGCCCAAAGCCAGTCGGGCAAAAACCACCAATCGGGCTGGGCTGCCGCGGTAATTCCCCAGTCGCCGTCACCCGCCAGGTGACAACCCATCCGCCCAACACCATAGGAAACAATCAGTGCGGGAGCTACCGCATCAATCACCGGTAATACCGGAATTGCCTTACGGCGTAGCAAAATATAAACACCCACAAAACCACCAATCAAGCCCCCGTAAATCGTCCAGCCGTCCCCCGAAAAAAGCTGCCCGATGGGGTCGGCGAAGAAGGCTTGCGGTTGCTCAATAACGGTAAAGAGCTTGGCGCCAATGATGCCCGAAATAACCGCCACCGTAGAGATGTCCATGATCCTGTCGTGCGGATAAAGGGTTTTGAGTTCTTCCCTGGTGCCTTGCTTTTTTCGTTGGGCATCCAGGTAAAAATAATAGGCCGTGAGCAGACCCGCGCCTACGATGCCGCCCAGCCAGCTTCCCTTGCCGGAAATAACGATACCGCCAGGATCAGCCTGCATTGCTTCCAGGTTCTGGACAATGTACACCAGCTTGAAGCCAACGATAAAACCAAATATCGCATTGAGTACATAATCCTGCATGCTCAGCGGGGCATTGCTGACAATTTTGGCTGGAACCCCTTGGAATTGGCCGATTTCAGCGCGCCGCTGAAGTTCTTTTTTTAGCAAAAATGCTGCCGTCAATACCGCCAATGCAACGAGCAGGCCAAAGGTCTTGAAGATGCTCAACCAGTTGTCGGCGGCGGTGCCAAAGAGGTCATGAAACAGGTAGGAAAGATCGGGATACATGCGTTGGTGGTATGGTTTAAATAGGTTTCGCGGGCTTTAGTCCGCATAGCAAGTGGATTAAGGCCCGTGAAACCTGTTATTAGCAAGCTGCATTGTCTAAGAAAGACGCATTACATGCTTAGTACTACAAGGATAAGATTTATTACTCTTTTTTAACTCATTTCGGTGTGTTATAAGCTGACATAACTACTATAACTTCCCCCGTAGGTCATTTCAATGTAAGCTAAAACCGCATCTATCTCTTCATCGCTTAGCTGCTCGAAACTATTCATTACAGTTGGCCCCCATTCCTGCCAAAGCTCCTTGGCCCGCTGATTTTTCCCTTCAGTAATCATTTTTTGGGAGTTTCTGATCCAGGCGTATAATGCTTCCTTTCTACCGTGGTTTTCCCAACGTTTCTCCATACCACCTAGCGCTGGGCCCGTCAGGTTGGTCTTCATGTCACCAGCATGGCAAGCTGCACAGTTGTTGCGAAAAAGGGTTTTACCCAAATCCAAGTTCAAGTGTTGGTATTTAGGGTCGCTCGCCCATTTTTCCGTGGGCGATACTGTTCCACAGTAAAAATTCCCAGCGCTGTTTCGGTCCTCCCATTCGTGGAAACAAAGCAGAAAAAACAAACCGGTGAGCAAGAGCCAGCATAGAATAGCAAGTGTCGAGAAGTAGCGTAGCATAGGTGTTTTGCTTTATTAGATTAGACATTATGCGGAAATGATTGTTACAAGCCTATAGCTACTGTTACATAACATTTTATTTATTCCGGGGCATTTTGCCATTTATTCCATACCGGACTTAAATCCACACCAGTTGCTTTAGACATAATAGACTCAATTTCATTGTATTTAAATGCTCTTTGATTGTCTTTTGACCAACTAAGCAATCCAAGAATAGCATCTTTAAAAGATTTGATCCCGTTGGTTTGTTTTTGAATATAGTTATCTAAATCATAAGCCATTAGCGCTCCTCTGGAGAAAAGATTTTTCCCTATCCTAAAATCAGATGCATATTGTGTTGAGCCCAGAAGAGATAATTCTTTTAGTGATTTGTTTTTGATAAAATCCGGAGCATTATCCAGGTTTGATTGCCACCAATCTAATCTTCCATCGTCGCTGAGGATTTTTTGATAAGATACATACCAGATAAATCCTTCATTCAGCCAGATTGTTTCGACCAGTGGTGCCACTTGCCAGGCAAAAGGACGATATCCTTCCCCCCAGGACCTTAGTGGAACCCATGAATGTCCGATATGATGTATGATACTTCCTAAATCCTTATTAACATTAATTTCCTTATTGATATCTCGGTGTGCCGTCATACTGTTTAAATGTTCCATATTAAAGCCGTAGTCATGTCTTTCTGATATAGGTTCCAGAAACTCATAAACTAAGGTATAATGAGGCATGGGAATGTATCCAAAATAATCAGCAAGTTGCTGTAGCGATAATAAGCCTCTATTCCCGATACCTTCCAAATCAATAGTTGTCTCCGCATAGGCCGCTACAAATAAGGGAATTTGCGCTTCTTCCACACGAATCACCTGAACGCCCTTACCTAAAAGATACTGGGCATCAACCAGTACGGCATAGTTTTCAGCCTCATAACTATCCGTTCCATTTTTTCGGTTGATATCAGGCCTTAAGGTACTAAAAACAGGCCATGAAGGATCGGTTTTAATGGTTAGATGGATCGCTTCGCTTTCAAGACCTTCAACAAATCCGAATACGGAATACCCAAACAGTCCAAGATAGTCTTCTCGGGCTTTGGAACTCGTGGAGGCATCCAATAAATCAATTTCCATTTTTTGTATGTCGACCGTATAACTCACTTTATTCAGAAGCTCATTACTTTCTCCAAACGTAAAGAAGCTTCCGTCCCCTATCATCCCTGGTAACTGCTTACCTCTAGGGGTATAACCAACTACATCATCAACAAAGGCCAGGTAGTTGGTAAGAATATAGGTTCCCGGTGCACTTCTTGGAATCACTAATTTGGCATCAATGGCCGATAGCGCATCAAATGTGATTTCAATAGTTACTTTATTTAAATCTGCTTTATTGTCAAGCAAATAGCTGATCTTTTGCTGCGCGTTTAGACTGGTGATAGATAGGATAAACGAAAATAGAACTATTACTCTGCTCATGTTGGTAATTTTATTAAATGGAATCTTACCCGCACTTTGTTTCGCATAATACGCTAAAATCACAAGAAATGCGCAGCAAACTACCCTTTCCTATAGCGTATTATAAAAGCCCAATACCCTGTTTTTTTAATTTCCTACGATAGTTTTTTAAACCACTTTGAACTAAATTCTGGCTTTTATTGAGTTTTTATAGGTGCTTTCAATGCCATAAGTTTACTCCGATCGTAAATATTCGCCCCTTTCAAGACCATATCTATACTTCCGATATTTTCAATATCCTCAAGCGGATTCTCGGTGAGCATAATGATATGAGCCACTTTCCCAACTTCAATACTACCATAATATTTGTCAAGCCCAAAGAACTTTGGGCCGCTTATGACTGACGTTGATAAAGCCTGCTGAGGAGTGAGTCCCGTCTCGACTAGTAATGCCAGTTCGCCATGTAAAGCGACCCCTGGATAAACATACGAATTGGCTGGACCACAATCTGATCCGGCCAGAATAGTTATACCAGCTTGAAACATCGGTAACACCAGGCTGCGTTCCCGAATGTCCATATCGAGCATCAATTGCTTGCCTTCAGGACTCCGGTTTTGCGCTTGCTTTACCCTTCTTTCATAAGTTTTTTGAATGCCAGGTCCTATCAGCGGTAAAAGGCTATCCACAGTGGGATCCATCTCATCTAATTGCATTAGCACTTGTGATACATATAAAGTCGGGGTGACGTAAAAATCCTCTGATGCCAGTTTAGCAATAGCCTCTTTTGCGAGATCTTCATCATAGGTTTCAAGAACCTGTGGAAACATACCAAAACCTAAGTTGAGTTGTCTTAAACTATCCCCGACAGGAGAGGCCAGGCTTAGAAAAGAAAAAAGATGTTCAACACCATCAAGGCCGAATCCAACAGCTTCAAAATGATCTGCGGACAATGGTATATGTCCTGTTACTTTAAGTCCACGCTTTTCGCACGCTTCTATAATACGGTAATACAGTTCCGGAGATAGTGAGCTAGCATAGATTTTTACAAAGTCTACTTTCAGGTCTTCCAGTACATCCAAGGCAGGTGGTATATCTTCTAACTTGCCGATTGGTATTGATCCGGCCCAAAACGGATCAGCACCATCAAGCTTCGGACCGGAGGTGAAAATGTTGGGTCCGGCCAGTTGACCTTCCCTTATTTCATTTCTCCATTGCAGTACGCTTTGTGAAATATCACCTCCCATATCCCTGACGGTGGTCACTCCATGGGCAATAAATAGCGGCAACAAGTTTTTATTTTCGTTGATCAAAGAATCACCTCCTCTAAAATGGACATGATTGTCCCACAAGCCGGGCATGACAAACTTTTCTTTGGCATCGATAATTTGGTCAGACGCATACCTATCCGCGGATGCCATATTGGCTACCAATTGAATAGTGTCTTTGTTGATACCAATCAACTTCCCAGGTGAAATCTTGCCACCCGCTAGGTCAATAACCGAAGCGTTGATAATTAGTAAATCAAATTTTTCTTTGGCCTTCGGTTGACAGGCAACCATAAGCATTAAAATAAAACAGTAGGAAGGTAATTTATTCATTGTAAATCGGATTCATAACTCCAGTTCTCATGACATGGGTTAGTGAGCGAAAGTTGGCAATATCAATCGCTGGATCTTTTTCTAGAATGATAAGATTAGCGAACTTTCCTTTTTCCAAGGTTCCAAAATCATCAGCTCTATCCATTGCTATGGCACCATTTTGTGTAGCCATTACAATGATTTCTTTAGGTTCTATTCCGGCTTTTTGCATCATTTCCATTTCATAATAAATAGATACTCCATGAAAAGTTCCTGGGTTGCCAGCATCAGTGGCTACTGCAACTTTAATTCCTGCATCATGCACTTTTTTTAAGTTTTGCAGTATTATTGGTTCATCCTGACTCACATAATTCTCAAACCGCTGTATGCGCTCTTCAAGGTTAAAATCCTCGGGTAGCTTATCTAAATAGTCAGTGCTTGTTTCTAAAAAAGTTTTTGCACGAACATCCATTGCATTATGAGCATCATCAAAATCCCATTTTTCCTTAAAGGATTTAAAGGCTTCTAAATAACCTCGTGTCACCGTTATTGTTGGTAGGTAGATAATATCATTCTTTAGGGCTAGCTGTATAAATTCTTCATCTACCTCTTGATCCTCAACACTATGCACCAGAATCTTAGCACCAAGTCGTAACGCTTCTTTTGCTTGGTCTAAGCTTGTGGCATGAACAATGAGTTTATTATTTTGGTTATGGGTTTCATCCGCAACTGCTCGTAAGCTTTTCATAAAAGAGGAGTCCTTAAGCATAACACCCCAGATTTTAATCCCTGTAGAACCTAGTTTACTATATTGTCGCACGGTCTCTCTTCCCATTTCTGGCGATGACAGATACATCATTTGTTTTGCGTTTGAAGTATTAAAGTAGTCAAGTCGGGTTTGATCAACACCAGAAAGTAATGGTCCTGATGCAGCTATATGAGGTGATTTATAATTGTTTTCAGCTTCTTTCTGTCGTGTAATACTCCATAAAAACCCACCTACGTCATAAACCCCCGTAACTCCAGAACGTAAATAGGCATCATAATAGGATTGAGGATTGTTTTTTAAATCATCTTGAAGTTCGTCAAAATCAAAATAGTCTCTTAAATCTATAATGTTTGGTCTTGCATCAAAAAATCCAGTTTGAGAAAAATGAATATGAGCATCTATCAGCCCAGGTGTTACAAATTTCCCGGTAATATCAATTATTTCAGCTCCTTTTGGAATACTTACCGTTTTATCGCCAATCTCTACTATTGAACTACCTTGGATAATAACTATTCCGTTTTTTATTACGTCACCTTTTCCATTATAAATGGTAGCATTTTTTAATACAAGCACATCTGTTGGCTTATTTGGAGCGCAACTGCCTATAAATGCGAGAAACAGTAAAAAGCAAAATAGTTTTTTCATGTTTTCAAATTATGGGTAACGTTCTGAATATGGTATCTTGGCTGACGATAGGAGGCCATGCACTATCCTCCGTGAAATTTCATATTTGGTAATTTCTCTTTTCTGACCAGGAAGCGATGGAACCATTCGAGGGCTTCTGTTTGCCGTTCTTCACGGTATTCCGAAATGCCATGATCCCCTCCTTCGTATAGAATCAGCCGGTATGGGACCCTGTATTTGCTGAGCTCCAGGGCCAGTAGCAGAGAGTTTTCGGCTCTTACCCGCCAATCTGATGTGCCATGCAAGATCAGTATCGGGACATCCTTGGGAAACTGATCCGCCCATTTGACAGCAGACCTTCGATTAAATGCCGCCGTTCGGCTGATTTTATAGTCCGGCATTAAATCCGCAAACACATTCAATTCCATACCCGGCCGGTTCTGACTGTTCAAAAACAGATCAGAAACCGCTCCTCCTACAACCACCGCTTTTATCTTGTCAGTCCTGACCAAGGTCATATAGGACATCATTCCACCCCTGCTCCAGCCGTACATTCCTACAGCCGAGGTATCGATTTCGGGAAAGCTGTGGAGTATACTGATTAGGTTAACGACGTGGTCTACGTCCTCTCCTCCAAATTCATCTTTCACTTCGCCGTTGCTTTCGTCTTTATAATTACAAGCTACAACTACAAACCCGCTTTCTACCAACTTGCCAAATTTCCGAGGCACCTGTTCTGCTGTGAAAGGATAGTATTTCGCGCTGCCTCCATCATTCCACAATATTGTCGGATTGTTGGTCAGATTTTCCGGAACGGCCAAATAACCGTTAACTCTTTTAGTATTGCTCAAAAATGTAAAATGGTAGTACTTGATTCCTTTCCCTCTGGCATAGTCCGATTCTGCGGAATTCAATTCGCTTTCGGAAAACTCCCATCTTTCCAATAGTTGATTTTGATTGGTCTGACCGTGAGTCATATTTAATAGGAAAGCAAAAAAAACAACAAATGATGTGATCCGGGGGACTTGTTTCATTCTTTGGTAAAAAATAGTCATCATTGGTTAATTTGTTATGATGAAGTACAGCTATGGCTTGGGCGCCGGCACGCGGCGAAGCGGAGGGCTGGAGGTAATAGCAAAGTGTGTGCCAGGAAGGCACATCCATCGTTATAAAGATAGTGGTTTTTCTTGGTGGTGTAAGGTCCACTGGTGGCGAGAACATCTATTCGTATGCAAAATGTGCTAGACCAGATACTGATTCCTGGTTACGCTTTCGTAAGGTAGGCTGGGCTATCGCCTAATCGCCCATCATGCGTACCACGGTAACGGTGGAACGCCTCGCTAAGCGGGGCAACCAATCCTTTACCAAGTATTATGAACAAATTTTCCATGGTTCACGAAACAATAGATTAAATATTATTTGATGAACAACCCATATGATTAACATTAAATAGGTAGGAGCGGAAATCCTTTTTGTGTTTTTTGTCAAGCCCTATTAACCCTAATAAGATCAGATATATTATGGTGTATTGAACGTTTTGGGTGACACTTTCCGATAATCCCAGTAACAAGGCGCCGATTCGTCCGAATGTTGGCCCTAAAAAAACAATGGCAGTTCCGATCATATAGCGCATGTGAAATGACATTCTTCTCTTGTGGTATATTGCTAACGCATATAAAATACTCATATTCCTATTACACCTTAAATCATCGTAAAAATAAATCGTTGTGGATAGGTAGCACATTGCGCATTGCGAATACGTAGCCCAAAGCACAACCTGACGACTCCGCTTTGTCCTCTGGCTACCCCTGAAGAGGGGCACTAAGGGGCTTACAATTTTTCCCGTAGCTAAGTAAAGTTAGCGGAGATTTTTAAGAATCACTAGCACACCTGCCTGAAATCCCTATCTTTGTGAACTTTACGAAAACCAATCATGGCAAGCAACGTTTCGGCCAACAACGGGACAACTTTTACCCTCAATCTTCTAACTACCAATGAAGAAGAGCAAGTTATCTATGTAGTTGGTAATTTCAACCGTTGGCGGGTAGCTGATGAGCATTGCCGGATGCAGCAAGTAGCTGCGGGGCATTTTCAGTTGAAACTTACCCTCGCCGATCTTCCGGAAACGCTGGAGTACAAATACGCCCGCGGAACTTGGGATCATGTAGAACTTGATGAGCACGGCAACGACCGCCCCAATCGGCAAGTGTTGCGTTCCCGTCACGAGGTTACGGATAAAGTCGTGCGCTGGAAACAGGATCGATTTTCTTATCCGGGGACTTTATTGCCGAAAATAGAAATCATCGAGCAGGATTTTGAAATGCCGTCATCCGTTCAGACGCGCAGGATTGCTGCTTTACTGCCTCATAACTATTACGAAACGGATCGCCATTACCCTGTTCTATACCTTCAGGATGGACAGAATCTTTTTGATGATTATGCACCCTACGGCAACTGGGCGGTGGATAAACGCCTTGCACAACTGCAGCAAGAGGGGCGAGGAGATGTCATCATCATCGCCATCGACCATGCGATGGATAAGCGGATTGTAGAATTTACCCCCTCGACGACCTCGACTCAATTTGGTAAAGGACAAGGGCGTTCTTACGTGAAGTTTTTAGCCGAAAGGCTCAAGCCATACATCGATCAACGCTTTCGAACACTTACCGATTGCCATAATACGGGCATCGGTGGTAGTTCTATGGGGGGGCTGATCAGCATCTACGCGGGAATGATGTACCCCGAGGTATACGGCCGCTTGATGGTTTTTTCCCCTTCGCTCTGGGTAACCCCCAATATTCCTTTTCAGTTGCTCAATTTAAAGCAGCCTTTTTCCGGAAGGGTTTACCTCTACGGCGGTAAAAAAGAAAGCAGCACCATGATCCCTAACCTACAACGATTAAAGAAAGCTTTAGAGAGCCAGCATTCTGCTACAAAGCCGGAATTTTTTCTCTCCATCGACCCCAACGGTGAGCACAATGAGTCTCGTTGGGGGGAAGAGTTTCCCGCTGCACTGAGCTGGCTTTTCTTCCACCATCAATTAACCAACACCTAGGATCCCAAAAACCTGAAAATGACGCTACAATTTCAAACGGATTTCCAACCAAAGGCACAGCAAACCATTATTATTCCCGTCAGTCAAGACCAGGGACAAATTGCGGCTGCTCCGCTGGCGACCATTAGTCAACTTATTGGGCAGCCAGAAAATACGCTCTTTCGTAGCTTTAAAGCTGGCGCCAAAGAAGTATTGAGTATTCCTAGTGGCGATCAACTATACATCCTCCTCGGGCTGGGGGCCAATGTCAATTTCAGTAAGACCTTACAGGCTTTTCAGCAGCTGGCCAGTAAGCATAGTCATTTGCTTACCGCAAAAACAACCCTTCATTGGATAGCCACGGAAGGGAATGATTTGTTTGGATTATTGAGTGAAGCTGCCGTCAATGGACTATGGCAGGGGAGCTACCATTTAGGGCGTTACAAAACCAGTAATGGCGATAGCAATATCGTACAACAAGACGATTTTGAACTCAATATCATTTTACCTGCGAATCAATTAGCAGCGGCAAAAGAATATTGTCATCGTGGCTTGATCATCGCGCAGGCACAAACGGAAGTGATGGCGCTGGTAAATGCGCCCGCCAACTTTAAGCACCCTCACGATTTGGCTGCCTGGGCAAAAGCTTCCGCAGATAAATACGGTTACCAAGCTACGATTTGGAACAAAGAGCAGATCACCAAAGCCGGCATGCACGCCTTGCTGGCAGTGAACCTGGGGAGCCCTGAGCCACCGGTATTTATCGTTTTGGAGTACAAAGGACCTAATCGCAACGGTACCCAGCCAAAAGTTGGCTTGGTAGGAAAAGGCGTAACCTTCGACACCGGTGGCTTGTCCATCAAACCTTCCACCAATATGCACTATATGAAGAGTGATATGGGAGGTGCAGCGGCGGTATTAGGAACAATGGAAGCTGCCGCTCGACTAAAGTTGCCGGTACACCTGGTAGCAGCAATCCCATCCACAGATAATTCAGTAGATGCCTTGGCGGTAAAGCCTAGCGATGTCATTTCTTCCTACAGCGGCAAGTCTATTGAAGTCATCGACACCGATGCAGAAGGTCGCTTGATTTTGGCAGACGGCTTGTCGTATATTATCCGCGAACACGCGCCACAGGTGGTCATTGATTTGGCAACCCTTACGGGATCGAGTGTCCGCACTTTCGGGTACCAGGCGGCTGCCTTGTTCAGTAATGATGATCAACTGGCGCATCACCTGGAGCAAGCTGGCCGGCAAACGGGCGAACGGGTCTGGCGCTTGCCCATCTGGGAGGAATACGGCGATGATATGAAATCGGATGTCGCTGATATCAAGAATTTTAGTGGTCGGCCGGTAGCAGGTGCGATCACCGCCGCCAAGTTTTTGGAATTTTTTACCGACAATCACCCTTCCTGGGCGCACCTCGATATCGCGGGCACTGCTTTTGGTGATACGCCTTACGGGAAAGGCAAAGCGGCTACGGGGTACGGTATCCGGCTCTTGATCCAGTTTTTGATGTCGGTTACGCAAGAATAGCGATTTGAAAATCAGCCGATCCAAGGAAGATTATGCGGCTTTTTGTGCCACCTTGCCAGACCTGCCACTGTGTTGTCAGCCCTGGTACCTGAATGCCGTTGTTGAAGGTGGTCACTGGTCGGTGGTATTGGTAATAGAAGGATCGCAGACCTTGGCAGCGCTTCCTTACTTTCACAAACATCGGTTGGGATTGCATTACGTGACGATGCCGCTGTTTACCAAATACATGGGCGTTATTCCCGCTCCTGAAATCAGGCACAATCCATCTCCGGAAATTTTGCAAATGCTGCTCAACGCACTCCCTCGTTTTGCCGGGATAGATCAGCAGTTTAGTCCATTGGCGAATGACTTTATTCCACTGCTGCCGGATAGTTTTCAAACCTTCGCCTATCACACGCACCGCCTGCAACTAGGCCAAGGTCAGGACTGGCGCGCGGGCATCAACCGCAATATGCGCAGGAATATCCGTAAAGCCGATGCTTTGCTTACGCTGAAAACGGATCTTGATCTTTCGACTTTTTATCAAATGAATGAACTGAGCTTTACTCGTCAGGGGCTCTTCCTTCCCTACTCTTTTGCGCAACTGGAGCGGCATGACCAAGCCTTGGTAAAAGCGGGGCGAAGACAGATTTTTGCGGCAGTTGATGCGGAGGATAATATTCATTCTGTCGCTTACCTGATGTGGGACCAGCAAGCCGCCTATTACCACCTTTCCGGCGATGACCCCGCGCTACGCAACAGCGGATCCGGCATCTGGCTCATCGCCCAGGCCCTCGATTTCACCCAGCAGCAATTGCAATTACCCATCTTTGATTTTGAAGGCAGCATGATTCCCGCCATCGCCGCTATCCGCGAACAGTTTGGTGCGACCAAAACAACTTATTACCGGGTGCAACAGCAACGCTCCTATTTGTACCGCGCCTTGAAGTGGTGGAGGAATTTCAGGGTATCAAGTAATTAGTACAGGGTATAGGGACTTTGATATGCCTAAAGGTAGGCTGTTCAATCTGATGGTAAAAGGGGTGACGATTTTAGTCACACTAAAAAAACTAGCAACTCTGGATAGGCCACGGATTACCTTCGGTGATCGTCCCTTCGGTCCTCGGAGTTTAACGGATCAGACGGATTTACACGGCTTTTAAATCTGTGAAAATCCTGTTTCCGCTGAAGGCTCCTTATAGTCTCCAGACTACAAGGACATATCCTGCTGGTCTCCTGACCAGCATTGCACACACGCTGGTCAGGAGACCAGCAGGATTATAGTCCGGACCTTTGATATGCCTAAAAGTGATGCCATACCAAGTACCCCGTACCTCTACTGTCCCAACTGCTCCTGATCCACACTTAACCAATTCCGATAAGGCGCCTGACTAAGACGGCCCGAGAACAAGAGCAGCTCCAGATAATCTTGATATAGCTGCTGCTGCTCTTCCAAAACGAGCTGCTGCCGATGAAAAATTCCCCCCTGCGCACGCAGGAGTAATTCAGGTTCGCTGATGCCTAAGTCTGCCAGTCGTTGAGGAGCAAATTGGGCAAGGTAATCCTCCAACGTTGTTTTGGCCCGGTCGTAGTTGGTGAGCTGGCTGGCGAGCTGTGCTTCTGCGGAGCGTAATTTTTCCAGCCAGCTGCGGGTTTTTTCGGCTTCTTGCCAGGCTTCCTCCCGTTGTTCCAGCAAGAGGTATTGGTTTTTTACACTGCGGGCCGACCGAAAAGGCAGTGTGACACCTACACCCAGAGTAAGCTGTTCGTTAAGGATAGGGTTATTATCCCCCTGGTAGCGAATCTGGAAAAAGTTGAGTCGATTGCGTTCTTCCGCCTGCTCAGCGGCCAATTCCAGGGAAGCCAATTCTTTCTGCGTTTGCTGTGCCTGCACCGACCAGGGTAAAACGAGCGTGTCCAACTGCCATTCCTGCCAGTAAAGGGCAATATCCTCTGGTTGAGGCAAGGCCGAAAAGACAATGCTATCCGCAGGGGTCTCCAACCAGTTATTGCATAATCTGGTCAGTAATTGTAGCTGTTGGCTGCTTTTTTCTTGCTGCTGCTGAAAGGCCAAACGGTCATCTTCAAGTTTCAAAAGGTCGTCGTAGCTGCGTTGGCCGCGTTCGGCAATGCGCTGCCTGATGAGCTGTTCCTGGTCCCGGTACCAGGGCTGCTGTGTGGTTAAGAACCCAAGTTGTTGCTGGTGGTGCCAGACATCAATCAATACCTGGTAGCGATGAAAAAGCAACTCTTCAAGATAGGCCTGCTGTGCATAGTAACGCAGCGAGCGTTCTTCCTGATTAATCCCTTTTTGCACTTTGACTTGTCGCCGGGAGTTGAATTTAAACCGGAGGGCGTACTCTTGGAGATTAGGGTCAAACTCGTGGGTTTCTGTACGGAATTCCAACTCTTCTAAGTAAGGGATGTTCAGTGAGGACTGATTGAAAAAAGCCGCGTTACCTTGCTGCTGTTGGTAAGCTTCATCCTGCAGTGCGGTACGGAGGATATCGGTGCTCGTGACGGTTTGTTGCGCTGTGGCAAGGAGACTGTACATGAGCAGGACCGCCAATATCAATCCCTTGGATGAATTCTTTTTCCATTGCTTCATGTGCTTATTCTGAAATTTGTTCGATCAAGACGCGCTCTCCCTGCATCAAGAGGTTGTCTTCCGGAATCTTCAGCAGCACCTCGCGGCCCCAGGCCTGGACCGTAGGATCGCGCCGCATTCGGATCGGAAGCTCTCTGATTTTGTTGCCCAGACCAATGATGTGACCGCTAATTAGGTATTCCTGATCTTGGACGGAACGCACGATCAGGCTATCGCCCAATGCCAGGCTGGTCAGTTGGCCTTCGGGGATATAGGTCGTCACCTGATCGGGATGACGGTGGTAAATATTGAGGAGCGTTTCGCGTGCGGAGGGTTGTTCACCAGGGACAAAGTTGACTTTTCCGATGACGCCATCAATGGGAGATTTCAGTTCCAGGGTCTGGAACTCCCGCTCTAACTCCGCCAGTTCCAGGTCTATCGCTTCTAGTCGGGCCGTTAGGCTGTTGAGCTCCGCCTTTGTTTCTTTTTGCAGGTTTTCTTTTTGTAGGACATACGGCTGAGCAACGGTAGCTTGCTCGGCGCGGAGCGCAGCGATTGCTGGTGTTTCTTCACTGGTCGTGCCTTTGGTGTTAACACTTTCCAGCCCCTTTAGCAGGCGTTCGTTCTGGGCTTGCTCTGCCGTAAGCTGGGTCAGCTGATTTTCTAATTCAAAAACAGCGGCGGTCTGAGCTTGGTCCAACTCCCGGCGGCGGTTCCTGCCTTTAATAAGCATCTCTTCCCGTTCGGCATCAAGTTGCTTTTTCTCCTGCGTCAAACTGGCCCGAAGAAAAGGAATATTGGTACGTTCCAAAACCATCAGTAATTGTCCCGCCTTCACCGTTTCGCCTTCTTTAACCAGAATGCGCTTGACCAATACCGAGTGCTCCAGGCTAAGATCGATGTCTGGATTTTCGGCAATACCATAAAAGGCCGTAGGGCGTTGTTGAATCTTTCGTGCCAATGGAACTAGGACGAGCAATCCAATCAACATCAGGACGTATACTGGGTTGATTTTCATAAAATTAAAGCACTTCGGTTTGTTGTTTGCGGTTAATTCTTACGTTGAAGAGTACGCCCGTAGCCATGATGGCTTCCAGGAGGTCTTCCTCTTTGGCTTTGGGCTTCAAGACCATGATGTACTCGTAGCGGAAAAGCTCGCGCTCGGTAAATTCCTCTACCGAGAGTTGGAGCTGGCTCAGCTCTATGCGCTTGCAAAAACGCAGTAAGATGGTTTCAATCTCTTGTTCATCGAAACTGTTTTCCCGGTCGCGCTTGAAACGGATACTTCCCAGTTGCTGGGTTTTCCCGAAAGGAGAATAGCGTAGTACAAAGGCCGCTCCACAAAAGGACATCACCCCGGCAAAGGCCGCATTGAACCCATATACCCCACAAGCAATCCCCGTAGCCAGGGCCGCAAACATGAAGATGATATTACGAGGGTTGTTGATCGAGGTCCGAAACCGAATAATAGCCAGTGCGCCCAACATACCCAGCCCACGGGCCAAACTGTCGCCGATTGCGTGCATCACCGTCGCCGCCACAATAGCACCCAAAATCAGGGCCTGTAAGAAATGGTGGGAAAGCCGGATCTCGGCCGTCGTCTTTTCGTACGTAAAAGCCAGCAAACACCCCAAAATGAACGCCAGTAACATGGCATAAGCAGTGGAGATGAACGTAGGGTTAGCAACGTTGGTTTGGAAAATGGAAAAGTCTATCATTAAAATTAGCGGTAAATATTGCGCGCAAGTTAATTAAATGCGAAGAGTTTACTTTCAATTTACTGCATTATGACACTCAATCATTGTTTATCCTTTGGCCAAAACTCATTATCTGCAAGTTTTTTGATAATTTTAAGTTGAGTGTGCTACAAATCCTGCCTTGGAGGACTATATGCTGGTTTCTCATGATTTATGGCGGGTGCGGCACACACTTTCCCTAAAGGGCGCGAAGCGTCCCGAACTCTGAGGACCGTAGGGACAACTCTGAGACCCGAAGGGGCGATCAGCGAAGCTAATCACCGCAGGTTATCCCACTACCATAAAGCTAATATCAATATGCCAATGTTTACACGTACCCTTTTTCTACTACTCGCCAGTTTGTTACTAAGCCAGGGAGCAGCGCTGCAAACAGCGAATCTCGCGCCCTTTTCCTACCTCGATGTTTTTGAGTTGGAATACGCCAGTGACCCACAAATTTCACCCGATGCGTCGCACATCGTCTACCGCAGAATGGGCTTTGATATCATGAAAGACCGTTCCGCTGGCCAACTCTGGATCATGGACGCCGATGGTAACAACCACCAAAAACTCACCGCTCGCGAAGGCAGCGAGTCCTCTCCTTCTTGGTCACCCACCGGCGATCGCCTCGCTTTTGTGAGTAGTACCGACGAGGGTTCCGAAATCTACCTTTACTGGGTAAATACCGGCCGCATTGCCCGCTTGTCGCAACTGGAGAACAGCCCCGGCAACCTGAGCTGGTCTACCGATGGTACCATGATTGCTTTTACCATGATGGTCAACCAGGCGCCGCCCGTGATTGCCAAAATGCCCGCCAAACCCAATGGCGCCCAATGGGCAGACAGTCCCCGGATCACCGATCGCCTCAAGCACGAAGCCGATGGCCGGGGATACCTCAAGCCTGGGTTCACGCATATTTTCGCCATTCCCGCCGAAGGAGGTAGCGCCCGCCAGCTGAGCAGCGGTGATTTTAACCATGGCAGCAGCCTGTCGTGGTCACCAGATGGGGAGTCGATTTACTTCTCGGCCAACCGCAAAGAAGACTGGGAATACGACTTTAACAACAGTGAAATTTACCGGCTAGCAGTCAATTCCGGAGAAATTACCGCCATCACCGAAAGAAATGGCCCCGACGAAAACCCTTTAGTCTCCCCCGACGGAAATACCATCGCCTACCTTAGTTTCGAAGATAAAGTCCAGGCCTACCAGGTGACCAATTTGTACCTGATGGATAAGAATGGAGAAAATAAAAGGAACATCTCGGCCAAGATTGATCGCAGCATCGAGAACATCCTTTGGGCCAAAGATGGCAAAGGACTTTACTACACCTACGACGATTGGGGCGACACAAAAATCGCTTACATCAGCACCAGCGGCGTCCAAAAAGACCTTGCCACGCAGATGGGCGGTACCTCTATTGGCCGCCCCTATGCCAGCGGCTCCTTTTCGGTAGCGACCAACGGAACCATTGCCTATACGCATACCAGTACCAGCCGGCCCGCCGATGTTGCCCTACTCAGCAAGGGGCAAGTCGCGCCCAGGTTGCTCTCCCAACTCAATAACGATTTGCTCTCTTACCGCGAGCTGGGCCAGGTCGAAGAAGTAAAGTACACTTCCACCTTCGATGGTCGCACCATCCAGGGCTGGATCGTCAAACCACCGGCGTATGACCCCGCCAAAAAGTATCCACTGTTGGTGGAAAATCACGGCGGTCCCATACTGAACTACGGTGCCCGTTTCTCGGCCGAAATGCAGCTCTACGCGGCGGCGGGCTACCTCGTTTTTTATCCCAACCCTCGTGGTAGTACCGGCTACGGCGAAGAGTTTGCCAATTTACTCTTCCATAATTACCCCGGCGATGATTACCAGGATGTCATGGACGGCGTCGATTATCTCCTGAAAGAAAACCTCGTCGACGAAGACCAACTCTACGTCACGGGTGGTAGCGCCGGCGGTATCATGACGGCCTGGATGATCGGCAAAAACAACCGTTTCCGCGCCGCCGTCGTCGCCAAGCCCGTCGTCAACTGGATCAGCAAAACCCTTGTGGCCGACAACTACTACGGCTACGCCAACTACCGGATCAAAGGCCAACCCTGGGAAAACGTCGAAGATTACTGGCGCTTTTCCCCGCTCTCGTTGGTAGAAAATATCGAAACCCCCACCATGGTGATGGTCGGTATGGAGGACCTACGCACCCCACCCAGCGAAGCCAAACAACTGTACCACGCCCTGAAATTGAGAAAAATCGAGACGGTGCTCGTAGAAATACCCGGTGCTGGCCACGGCATCGCCGCCCGTCCCAGCAACCTCATCACCAAAATAGCCCACACCCTCGCCTGGTTCGAAACCTATTCCGGCAAGGAGAAAGGGGAGGAGTAGCGCTTTTTTATGGGCCATGCCTTCTCCCGTCCCGACTTTTCTAGTCGGGACGGGATCGGCACCGCGCTGTCCGCCGCACGGCTCTCTAGCTCCTTAGGGTCGGGTTTCAAACCCGACCCTAAGGAGCTAGAGCCGTGCAGCTACCATCACTTGTCCTCCTCTCCCGATGAAAGATAGGGATGCGGCGCGCTTCGGCCTACAGGCCTGCGCACTGGTCAAAATAAAAATGCCACGGAGACGCAACAGGAATTAAAAAACTCCGTGTCCCTGCCTGCAAGGCCAGCTTGCAGGCAGGCAGGTCTGCGTCTCTGCGGCAAAAAAATCTTTTGTGCGCTTTCGTGTTTTCGTGCTTTTGTGTCTAGAAAAAAACTCCGCGCCTCCGCGTCTCTGCGGCAAAAATAATCTATGTGGCTATGTGAACCCCTATGAGCCTATGTGGTAACCCCCCTATGTGCCTACAAGCTCCCAATCATGTCCTCCGGCCGTACCCACTCGTCGAATTCTTCGGCGGTGAGGTAGCCCAATTCCAGGGCCGCAGCTTTGAGGGTCGTATCGTCGTTATAAGCTTTCTTAGCGATTTTGGCCGCTTTGTCGTAGCCGATTTTGGTGTTCAGCGCCGTCACCAGCATGAGGCTGTTGTTGAGGTGCTCCTTGATCCGCTTCTTGTTGGGTTCAATACCAACTGCGCAGTTATCGTTGAAGCTGACCGCCGCATCACCAATCAGGCGAGCCGACATCAGGAAGTTGAAGATCATCATCGGCTTGAAAACGTTCAACTCAAAGTGGCCAGTCATGCCGCCGATATTGATTGCAACGTCATTGCCTACCACTTGCGCCATGGCCATGGTGAGGGCCTCCGACTGGGTAGGATTCACCTTGCCTGGCATGATGGAAGAACCAGGTTCGTTGGAAGGAATAATAATTTCGCCAATACCAGAACGTGGCCCGGACGAGATCATCCGGATATCGTTGCCGATTTTCATCAAAGAACAAGCCACCGTCTTCAGCGCACCGTGGGCTTCCACAATGGCATCGTGCGCCGCGAGGGCTTCGAATTTATTTTCTGCAGTGACAAAAGGCAGCCCCGTCAGTTCCGCAATATTTTTAGCCACCAACTCCGAGTATCCCGGAGGGGTGTTCAATCCGGTACCTACGGCAGTCCCCCCAAGAGCAAGTTCTGCCAGGTGCGCCAGGGTATTTTTGATCGCGCGGATACCGTGATCAATCTGGCTGACGTAGCCACTGAATTCCTGGCCCAGCGTCAGCGGAGTCGCATCCATAAAGTGAGTACGACCAATTTTTACCACATCCTGGAGCGCTTCAGACTTGGCTTTTAACGTATCTCGGAGTTTTTCGAGGCCAGGGAGGGTCGTTTCCATGATGACCGTAAAGGCTGCAATGTGCATTGCCGTCGGGAAAGTATCATTCGACGATTGGCTCTTGTTGACATCATCGTTTGGGTGGAGCACCTTGTCTTCATCCGTAAGCTTACCGCCTTGTAGCACGTGGCCGCGGTTGGCAATCACCTCGTTGGCGTTCATATTGCTCTGCGTACCAGAACCCGTCTGCCACACCACCAGCGGAAACTGGTCATCAAGCTCACCTGCGAGTATTTCGTCGCAAACTTTACCAATGAGCTCCGATTTTTCGGCAGCGAGTACGCCTAGTTCGGTATTGGTTTTGGCCGCTGCCTTCTTGAGTACCGCAAAGGCACGGATAATCTCAATGGGCATCAACTGCCCGCCGATACGGAAATTTTCCAGGGAGCGTTGGGTTTGTGCTGCCCAGTACTTGTCAGCGGCTACTTCTACAGGGCCAATACTATCGTGTTCAGTACGAAATTGCATACGAGATGGAGGTTGGTTTGGTTCAAATATAGAACGCGAAGGTAAGGATTTCGGTTTTTATTTCGAGGGTGATTTATGTTTGGGCAGGGCAAACGCACCAAAAATAATTAGCCACGGAGGCACGGAGACACGGCGTTTTTTGCCCAGATAAGACACCTAGAATGATACTGTCTAAGCTGATTTGCTAGCAAATTAGCTTAGATAGCTCTGTGTCACAGTGCCTCTGTGGCAGATATCCCATCTTTTGCCATTTGATGCGTTTGCCCTAATGTTTGGGGTGTTTTCTCATTGACACCTCGTTAACATAAGGAGGCTGTGCAAAAAATACAGATATTGCATCTATCCACCCGAAATCAAAAAAACACCACTTATTATGTCTTTACGAAACATCCTTTTTGTTGTGGCATTAAGCGCAGGCTTGTTTGCTTGTTCGCAAGTTGCCAATTCTGATGCCCAATCAGCTCCGCAAGAAACGGAGGAGTATGCCGCCAAGAGCTATGACGAAGATCAAATACCTCCTCCCTCTTCACAAACACCACCTCCACCACCTAGTGAAATGCCAGAACGGGTACTACTGCGGACGGCGGAATGCCGCATGGAAGTCGTGAAAATCAATGAGCGGGTGAAAGCGATAGAACGGCTGGTAGAACAAAAAGCGGGCTACCTGGGAGATTTGAACTGGCAACACTACAGCCACCAGGAGCAAGTGTCAATGAACCTGCGCGTACCTGCCGAGGACTTCCAGTGGGTACTGGACAGCATTATGAAAATGGCCGTAGAGGTCAATTATCAGCAAGTCACCACCCAGGATGTCACCGAGGAATACGTGGATGTGCAAAGCCGCCTGAAGACGAAGAAAGCGGTACGTGACCGTTACGAAGAAATTTTGCGCACCAAAGCAAAAACCGTAGAGGAGATCCTGCTGGCCGAAGAACAGATCCGCCGCCTGCAGGAAGAAATTGAGGTCCAGGAAGGACGCCTGCGTTACCTGAGTCAACGCTCCGCCATGAGTACCATCCAGCTGGAGCTGTACGAGCCTCTGGAAGAACAAGCCGGTAGCCCCTGGTGGCAACGGTTTGGCGGAGAAATAGGCGACAGCCTTAGTTTCAGCGTCACCATTGTGAAGAACCTGTTTTTAGGAATGTTAAGCATTTGGCCATTATTGTTATTGGCCGGGATATTGATCTGGCGCCGCAAAGCCATCAGGAACCGATTCCGCTCGTAGAGACGTTGCACTGCAACAAAACCATCCTATAAATCTGCCCTTTCCGCACTGCAACGTCTGAAATTCCTACAAAACCCTAACCGAATCCCGATCTTCCATCGGGAGAGGGCGGCGCCAGGATGGCGTCTACCTGCCAATCCGAGCTTGCCGGGTAGGCAGGCCAGGACAAGGGACAGCAGTGGTACCGAAGGTAAGAACGAATGGCCCGGCCACCGCGTCAGCTGGTGGTGGCCCATACTTTTAATTGGTCTACTGCGAATTGGCTTGTAAGAAACCGACAAGCTGATCGTAGCGGGTGCCAAAAGGACGATAGTAAACCAGAATCTGGTAATCGTTTTCGGTATCCGCATGACTTCCTTCGGTTTTCATGATGGACGGAACCAAAGGCTGCTTAGGGTCTGCATTGGAGGGTGCCGTAGCGAGGTAATAATTGTAATAACCCTGCTTGAGCGGGAAACGCCCGACGTAGCTGGTGGTCGCCGGATTGTAGCGGAACTGAAATTCCGGTTTGAGCTGCCACTCGGTGATCGCACCCAAGAGGTAAACATGATCGTCGAAGAGCGGCTCGTCTACTTTGAAAGAAAGGAGGGTGTAGACGTATTCGCTTTGGACATTGGCCAGGGGCATATCCAGATTTTCGATGAGGAAGCGTCCGTTGAAGTCAATAAAGGCCAGGTGAGGGGCTTTGGAGCGATTGATGACAGGGAGGAGCTCAGCTTCCATTTGGTTGTCGAGGTTGACATCCATGTATTCTATATCGCGATGCGGAATGCGCAGGCTGCGTAAATCGATGAGCCGGAACTCACTGCCGCCAGGGAAAACGATCTCGCCCTGGAAATCAAAGATCGCCTTGTCGGACTGGAGGAACTTGGGCTTGATGCCGGTGATGGCGTTGTCCCAACGTTGATTTTGGAGGACCGAAGCACTCATTTCTGCCATGGCATTACGGACACTCAGCCGCTGGAAATTGACAATAAAGTCAATTTCCTGGTGGGTATGGATCTTACTGACTTCCATGGGGCGGACAAATTCGGCGCTAACGCCCATCTGCCGGTCTACCACCACAAATCGTCGGGTAATTACTGCCCGTTTTTCGTCTTCGTCTTCAAAAACCACCAAGAGGTAATTGCCTGATTTGGTGGGCGACATGTTCCTGTTAGGGAAAGTGAGCGAGTAGTTGATGTAGTTCTGCAGGGTGCGGGAAGAGAAATTGTAAGTAGGAATATTCTCTTCTTCAAAACCATTGATATATTCCAGCGGAGCGAGACCGGAAGGTTGCCAGTCGCGATCGCAGTGGATGACTTTATAGGTGTAGTTACGGATATCATTTTCCAGATCGTCGAAACTGAGGGAGAGGGTTTCTCCACTGTTGAGATCGATGAGTGGAAACAGGTGGGGGTAGCCAGTAGGGCCAAAGATGATGGTCTGCAGGTGACTCACGTAAGTCTGGTTGGAGTACTGGAAGGCAGGGGTTTGAGCAGTTAAGGAAGTACTACCCAGGACGAGCAAAATGCAGGTGTAAAGGAAATATCTGTACATGTGTAAATTTTCTCGGCCCAAATAATGGGCTAAATTCAAGACTTTTTTTTGCGGGTTTTACTGACCCATTTGGAGTCACGCTGGTAAAAACGCCAGGGCCAATCTACGCATTCTTCCGCATAATCGATGCCTACGCGAGGGCTGGCAATGATTTCGGAAGCTGTTAGCAGAGGAGCATCGGCGATTCGGATGAGTCCCGCAGGCTCCGTCAGTGAGATGGCATCGTACTGCTTCTCAATGCCCAGCGCCTTTGACATAACGCCTGGTCCGGCGCTTAATTGTGGTTTAAGTTTTTCAAACCCTCGCCGCTGAAGCATTGTATCAAGACCGGTGAGGGGTTCTACCGCTCGAATCAATACGGCGTGCGCTGCTCCCTCGGGGCCAGTAACCACATTGAAGAGGTGGTGAATGCCATAACAGAGATAAATATAAGCCACTCCGCCAGGGAGAAACATGGTGCTGGTGCGTTTGGTATTGCGATTGAGGTAAGCGTGGCAAGCTTTGTCTTCGGGCGCTTTATAGGCCTCGGTTTCGACGATGCGCGCACTGGTCAGCAAACCGTTAAATTCGGTGATGACTACCTTGCCAAGGAGTTCCTTTGCAATTTGTACCGTATCTTCACGACGATAAAAGTCAGCAGAAAGAGTAGTCATGTGTTTTATTTGATTCTCTGACAAATTTTGTTTTTGCAACCAATGATTTTTACCTGCTGTCTTTTCGCTTGATTATACAAAATTAATAATACCCAAGGAATATGAAAATTTTGCTATTAAACACGCTCCTGCTATTGTCGGTTGGCCTGATGGCCCAAAGCAAAGTGAGCAATTTTACAGAACTGGAAATTGATGGTCCATTAATTGTGGAGTTGGTCGCCGGTGGAGAACCTGGTGTGACGGTCCTGAAAGGCGAAAGCCAGGTGAGCTGGGAAGTAAATGGGGAATCGCTGGTGATCATGGCCCGTTACCGCAAAAACCAGGAGACGCCCCAAATAAGGGTAACTGTACCCCAACTTGAAGCACTGGAAACAACTGGCTCGGTAATTATCAACGGAAGTGGTGTTTTTGCCAGCCGCAGAATGGACCTGACCATTGGCGGGCAGTCTATCGTTGCCCTGGAAGTAGACACGGAAGACTTGGACGTAGCTGTAAAAAGCCAGAGTGTCCTCACCCTGAGTGGCAATGCCGATGATTTTGACCTGTTGTTGGACAACCAGTCTATTGTTAATGCGGAAGACTTGAAGTCAGGCGTTATCAACGTCCAGGCCAACCACCAATCAATAGCCAATATCAACAGCAATGGTGCAAAACTGACCAAAGAGGTGAGCAATCAGAGTATGGTAGTGGAGTAAGTAGCTGAAAAAGAGAACCCCATAAGACACCTCAGGCATTACTGTTTGGTGTTTCATGGGGTTCTCTTTTTACCCTTTAGTATATAGTCCTCCAAGGCAGGATTTGTGAATTCTGACTTGCCCTTTTCCCGTCTCGCTGCGTTAAAAAGCCTCGCCAACGCGCTGCGTTGCCTGCGTTTTTTGCCTTGCGAGTCGAGAAAATAGCGGCGTCATCTTTTCAC
>Ga0102812_10000557_pt1 | contig 26672 bp, 26 predicted proteins | sample ColrivemetaGS713_FD_79334 | JGI IMG/M metagenome (GOLD analysis project Ga0102812, IMG submission 79334) | Estuarine microbial communities from the Columbia River estuary - Flood tide ETM metaG S.713 | ecosystem: Environmental > Aquatic > Marine > Intertidal zone > Estuary | place: USA...
AGCTACTGCACTTCCGCCAGAGCTACCTCCGGGTACTTTTGTGGTATCCGCTGCATTTTTAACTACGCCAAAGGCAGAATTTTCATTGCTAGCTCCCATTGCAAACTCATCGCAATTACATCTACCAATTACAATAACATCTTCGTCTAACAAACGCTGTAAAGCGGTAGACGTGTAAACTGCTTCGTAGTTTTCAATAATTTTAGAAGAAGCCGAAACCTTGTGGCCTAAATAGCAAATATTGTCTTTAATAGCCAAAAACATTCCGGCTAGTTTACCCGCGGTGCCTTGGGCAATTTTCTTGTCTATTTCGGCTGCACGCGTAATTACTTCTTCCTCAAAAACTTCGAGTACAGCATTTAAGTGCTTAAACTCCTTATTTTGCTTAAGATAGTAGTTTGCAAGCTCTACACAATTGGTTTTACCTTGTGCAATATCTTGCTTTATTTGGTTTAGTGAGGAATACTTTTTTGCAATCATTCAGACTTTTTATCATCCGCTGGCTCCGCTTTTGGAGTTTCTTTCATTCCCTCTCTAATTTGTTCCGAAACATCGTTTTTCGCTTTGTTGAATTCTTTAATTCCAGAACCTAAACCTTTCATTAATTCAGGAATCTTTTTGCCTCCAAAAAGCAATAAAACTACAAGTACAATAACTACAATTTCCGGAGCTCCTAGTCCGAATAGTAAAATGGTAGAATACATAATTTTAAATTAAGCAACAAACGTACAACAAAGCAATGAGAATACCCATATATGTGGATTGTTGTTGTGTTCAAAATCGACAGAAAATGCTTGTTTCTCATCTTCTAATTATTACAACAAAATCTAGTGTTTACTCGTTTGAGAATTGCAAACGCTTTAAGCCATTGACCAACTGAATTTTACCCAAGATGCAGCCATTATTAAACTTCATTTTTATTGAATGTTTGGACATAAAAAGCAAAAAGAAATCTTACCTTCGAATGAAAATCGTAAACAAAGATTATGGCAATAAGACGACCTTTTAACCTTCAAGCTTGGATAGACGAACATCGTGAAGAATTAAAGCCACCAGTTGGAAACAAAAATTTATACAAAGATGCTGGAGACTACATTGTAATGATAGTAGGTGGACCTAACGCCAGAAAAGATTATCATTATAACGAAACTGAAGAATTATTTTATCAGCTGGAAGGCGATATAAATGTTAGAATACAAGAAGATGGAAAAGCAGTAGACATCCCAATAAAAGCAGGAGAAATGTTTTTGCTGCCTGCAATGGTTCCGCATAGCCCTATGCGTAGCGAAGGAAGCATTGGTTTAGTTATAGAATGCAAACGAACGCACAACGAGCAAGACGGCTTAATGTGGTTTTGCGACAATTGTAATAACAAGTTGCACGAATACAAATTTCCACTAAACGATATTGAAAAAGACTTTTTACCTCGCTTTCGCGAATATTATGCGAGTGAAGAATTAAGAACTTGCGATAAGTGTGGAACGGTTATGGAGACGGATCCGAGATTTGTTTAACCACAGAGAGCTACCTTTTGCTACTCTCGCCAACAAAATGATCTTCCTTATCTCTAAACAACACATTAAACGTGGTAAGTGTGCCGTAAATTCGTGTAATGTATTGTTGTAAACCTACTTTGTCTTGATCATCCAACACTTTATGGCTGTTTATATTTTGCTCTAAAACTCTAAGCCTATCTCTAAGCATTACTATTTTATGAAAAAATGTTTCTATTGGAATTTCTTTTACCGAAAGATTGGTGTCTTTTGGTTCTAAAACCAGCAAACCACCTTTCCACTTGTCTGCAATGTTCACTCGTTCTGTTGCATCGGTATAGCGAGACATCATACCATAAAAAACATCCTCTATCTCATCCATACTCACCATATTATTAGCACCTTCCATCACTTCTACAATTTGCAAGTCTTCTGATTTTCGGTCTATTTCTTGGCTTCCTCCAGTAAAAAAACTGATGGCAAAATTTTCAATGCCAATTCTGCAAACTATTCCATCTCCATATTCAGTGTGCTTTACTCTACTGCCAACTGTAAGTTCTTTGTTCATCGGGTTCAAAAATAATTTTTATTCTGCGGAGTGAATTACTTTTTCGTAGTAAAGTTTACAACAACGGTTTACGAAGAGTTTGCATAAAAATTGCAGCTATTTATGCCAAAGTTTAAATGCCTCTAATACTCGCTTTTGAATCTTTGCTTTTGTCTAGCAAAGAAAAAAATTACTTTCGCAAAGCATGACCAAAATCACCAAAATTGACTCGCACGCACACATTATGCCTCCTAATTGGGACCGATTAGACAAAAAATTTGGCTATGGCGGATTTATTTATTTAGAAGATGAACCAGCGACAGGTGCAAAAAGAATGATGCGAGATGATGGCGTGTTTTTTAGAAGAGTAGAAAAAAACTGCTACGACGAAACTGCAATTTTGCCCGAAATGGATGCTTACAATGTAGATAAAATGGTGCTATGCACTATTCCTGTTTTGTTTAACTATTGGGCAAAGCCCAAGCATACGTTGGAATGGAGCCAATTTATTAACGACCATCTAGCTAGCGTGCAAGATAGTTTTCCAGATAGATTTCTTTCATTAGGTACTGTGCCTATGCAAGACATTCCTTTGGCTATACAAGAAATGGAGCGTTGCAAATCGCTTGGAATGCCCGGTTTAGAAATTGCATCTCACATACTAGACAAAAACTTGGATCACGAAGACTTTTTTCCGTTTTGGCAAGCAGCTCAAGATTTAAACATGAGTATTTTCATTCATCCATGGGAAATGATGGGCCAGAGCGATATGCAAAAATATTGGTTGCCTTGGTTAGTAGGTATGCCAGCAGAAACGAGTAGAGCAATTTGTTCTATGATGTTTGGAGGCGTGTTTGATAAATTTCCAAAACTAAAAGTAATGTTTGCTCATGGCGGCGGTTCTTTTCCCCACACTATTGGGCGAGTAAGCCACGGGTGGCATTGCCGACCCGACTTGGTAAACCTTAACAATGTACAAGACCCATACAATTACAAAGGCAAGTTTTGGGTAGATGGCATTACGCACGACCAAGAAGCACTTCGCTACCTTATAAAAACAATGGGTGAAGATAAAATTGCTTATGGCACGGATTATCCTTTTCCGTTAGGAGACTTAGAACACGGAGCTTTCATCGAGCAAATGGACGACTTGTCCATTGAAACTAAAAACCGATTGTTTAACCAAAATGTTCTGGACTTTTTAAGCTAAAAGCTATGATAGAAGCGGCCATTTTAATCGCATTCATTGAAAACCCAAACACTCCTGAAAATCAGCGAGAAAAAGCAATATCTAAACTTAATTTAACAGGAACTTGCAATGCCGATATAGAAGAATTGGCATACGAATATTGGCAAAACTATTTTGCCGAAAACATAGAAGAAATATTAACGAAACGGCTTGTAATTATAAGTCATTTGTTGCCTGATAATCTTGTAAATCAATGCTTTGAAGACGTTTTTGCCGAATACCAAGAACGCAAAAAGCAACTAGGGATAGACGACATACGAAAGTTTTGGGCACCCTAGTTTTATGAAAATCTGAACTCCTAAAGAATACTCGAACTCAGATTTTAAATAAAACATATAAATATACAAGTTAACAATTGTATACGGAAGCCATGGTTACCTTTGCCGCCTAAATGAGTAAAATAGCACTGATTACTGGAGCTTCTACCGGAATAGGAAAAGAATTTGCCAGAGAATTTGCCAAAGACAAAATCGATGTGATTTTGGTAGCCAGAAGTAACGATTTATTAGAAGAAAACGCTAGAGAATTAGAAGCTACTTATAAAATTAAGGCATATGTTTACGCTATTGATCTTTCGGCACCGAATAGTGCTAACCAACTTTACGAAAAAACCAAAGCAGATGGATTAGACGTTGAATATCTGGTAAACAATGCCGGCTTTGGCGACCACGGATACTTTGCACAAAGCAAGCTAAATAAGCAAGAAGAAATGATTAACCTAAATATACTTACACTTACCAAGCTTACCCATTTGTATGTGCAAGATATGAAAACAAGAAAAAGTGGAACAATCTTAAATTTGGCATCCACTGCTTCATTTCAACCCGGACCTTTAATGAGCGTTTATTTTGCCACTAAGCATTTTGTGCTTGCTTTTTCTGAAGCAATTGCTGAAGAACTAAAACAATACAACGTAAAAGTGTGTGCCCTTTGCCCAGGACCAACCGAAAGTGGCTTTCCAAAATTGGCGGGTATGTCGAACAATAGCTTTTTAGAACCATCTAAAAACAAAATACCTACTTCTACAGAAGTAGCCAAGTTTGGTTACCAAAAAATGAAAAAAGGCAAGGTAGTATCAATACACGGTTTTTTAAATGCATTTATGGCCAATTTGGTGAGATTTGCACCTCGTAGCTTGGTGCGTAAAACCACTTACGCTATGATGAAAAAAGGCTAAGAAACATATCGTTCTTTCAACACATTTAAGTGGTGCCTTAAGTGGCCTGCACATAAAAATCCATAGGCTATTGTCCTTATTTTCATACCATTAGCTAAACCTTCCGTATTTAATTGGTCGTTGGTCAAATGCATAAATAATTGAAACGAACTCCTTCTTACAGCTACAAATTCGTCTAACATCGACTGTAAACTACGACCGCTAACTTCCACATTTGCAGCATATTCATCTTGATCGAAACCCGGCAAGCTTTGTTTTTCGCCCCGAGCAATGCACAACGCTCTGTATTGAAAAATTCGTTCTGTATCTATAATGTGTTGCATCACCTCGTTCACAGTCCATTTGCCTTCGGCATATTTAAAATTGGCTTTTGACGCATCTGTTTTTTGCAAGACGGATACCAATTCGTCTTCGCTATTTCGTAAAGCTTCCAACACTTCGCTTTCCGTGGCCATCGATAAATAGTGTTTTAAGTAATCGGGTAAATCATTGCTCCAATCTATAGACATCGAGCAAAAATAGAATTTTAACACATCTTTGCCTTAGCAATGCTTAAAAACCACATCCCTAATCTGCTTACCCTCGCCAATTTACTTTGCGGTTTGTTCATTATTATTTCCGCATTTCAGCTACAGTTTGTTACTGCTATCTATTTTGCTGTAGCCGCTTTGGTATTTGATTTTTTTGATGGAACAGCAGCTCGCTATCTAAAATCTACATCTACCATTGGAAAAGAATTAGACTCTATGGCCGATAACATAAGTTTTGGGGCAGCTCCAGCTCTAGTGCTTTTTAATTATTGGATTAATGAAATACCCCAAGGATTTGAGCCTAACACACTTTGGCAAGAAATAATTCCCTATTTTGCTTTAATTATAGCTGCCGCCGCCGGATACCGATTAGCAAAATTTAATATTAGCGAACAAAGCAACGATTATTTTAAAGGACTGCCAACACCGGCCTTTGCATTGGCTTGTTTTGCATTACCACTAGCAGCAGAACAAATGGAGTTTACCAACACCGTGTTTAACAACCCTATTTTTATTGTGAGCTTTATAGCATTAGGCAGTTATTTAATGGTAGGCGATTTAAAACTATTTTCTTTAAAAATTGGCTCTAAAAACAAAACGCTAAACCGGATTAGAATAGCTTTAATTATAGTTTGTATTTTGCTCATTGCAGGGCTTCAGTTTTTCGGAGTATTTCTGTGTTTAGTAGTGTATATATTATTTTCTTTGGCTACACAGAAACAGATTACATAATTCAATAGTAAGTTTGCCGCTTATTCCATCAAATAAAATTTATAACAACCACAATTTCAACCAATTATTATGAGCGATATCGTATTTCAACTTATTGATAAAGAGCTAGAAAGACAGCAACAAGGTATAGAACTTATTGCTTCAGAAAACTTTGCTTCGAAAAATGTAATGAAAGCCATGGGCAGCATTTGTACCAACAAATACGCAGAAGGATTACCAGGCAAACGTTATTATGGTGGTTGTGAAATAATTGACCAAATAGAACAACTTGCTATAGATAGAGCAAAAGAACTTTTTGGTGCAGAATGGGCTAATGTTCAACCACATAGTGGTGCACAAGCCAATGCTGCGGTAATGCTAGGATGCTTAAATCCTGGAGACCAAATTTTAGGTTTCGATTTAAGCCACGGCGGACACTTAACCCACGGATCTAGCGTAAATTTTTCAGGTAAAATATATAAACCAGCATTTTACGGAGTAGAAGAAAGCACAGGTTTGGTAGATATGGACAAAGTAGAAGCCAAAGCAATTGAGGTAAAACCAAAATTGATTATTTGCGGAGCTTCTTCTTATAGCAGAGATTGGGATTACAAGCGATTTAGAGAAATAGCAGACAAAGTTGGTGCTGTTTTACTTGCCGACGTTTCACATCCATCAGGTTTAATAGCTGCAGGATTGTTAAACAACCCAATAGAGCATTGCCATATAATTACTACCACTACCCATAAGACCTTACGCGGACCAAGAGGTGGTTTAATTATGATGGGTAAAGATTTTGAAAACCCGTGGGGAATAAAAACACCAAAAGGAGAAACAAGAATGATGTCTTCTGTACTTGATGGTGCTGTTTTTCCTGGAACACAAGGCGGCCCGTTAGAACACGTAATAGCTGCAAAAGCTGTTGCATTTGGCGAGGCTCTTCAACCATCGTTTAAAGCATACGGAAAACAAGTAATGGCCAATGCACAAGCTTTAGCTAAAGCAATGGTAAGCAGAGGTTACCACATTATTTCTGGTGGTACAGATAATCACTTAATGCTAATCGATTTAAGAAGCAAAGACGAAAATTTGACGGGAAAACTTGCCGAAAATTCGCTTGTTGCTGCAGATATTACACTAAACAAGAACACCGTGCCTTTCGAAACGCGTTCACCGTTTGTTACATCAGGTATAAGAATTGGAACACCGGCAATTACAACGCGTGGTTTAAAAGAACCCGAAATGGATATAATTGCAGATTTAATTGACCGAGTATTAATGAATACGGATAAACCTGAAGTTATTGAAAAAGTAAAATCAGAGGTGCATGCACTTATGGCTCGTTTTCCATTGTACGCATCCTAATTTTAAAATAGTATATTGGCACTCTAAACCGTGCTTTCTTCTATTAAACCAAAACTTTTGCTTATAAAACATTATTGGCGTAGCGATTTAATTGCTGGCTTTAGCGTTTCGTTGGTGGCTCTGCCCCTATCACTAGGTATTGCATTAGCCATGGACTTGCCCATTTCGGCACTTATGGCTGGAGTTACGGCTGCTTTAGTCGGTGGTTTAATTACTACATTTATTCGCGGCGGTAATGTTGCTATAAACGGACCATCACCAGCATTAATTGGTATTGTGGCTGGTGCCATGGCCACATTGGGCAGTTGGGAGTATGTGTTAGCTGCATTTATTTGTTCTGGTATATTACAATTAATTTTTGGGGTATTGAAACTCGGAAACTTAGCCGATTTTATTCCATCCAGTGTGGTGCAAGGCATGATGGCTGCTATAGGCGTTATTATTTTAGCAAGCCAAGTACACACAGGCTTGGGTGTTTCGTTTAAAGGCGAAACCAGTTTCGACAATTTGTTAGCTATACCGAACAGCATACTCAATATGAATCCGTTGATAGCGGTAATATTTATAAACTGCCTTGTAATTCTTGCTTGGCATCCATACATTAAAAAGAACCGGTTTATAAAATTTGTACCGGCAACTATTTGGTTATTAGTTGTTTCTATACCGATGTATTTCTTGTTTAATTACCTTTCTGAAGGCACAGAGGTTTTGTTCGGCAAAACCCATTACCTAGTAGCATCCATTGATTTAATAACATTACCCGACAACTTATTAAGCGGCTTTTTTATTCAACCCAACTTTGCCAAAGCAAATACTGTGGGTTTTTGGTTGGTAGTACTCTCGGTTTTTCTAGTGTCAACCATTGAATCATTAGGCAGTGCAAAAGCCATTGACAAAATAGATCCATTAAAACGAAAAACAAATTTAGACAGAGATATAGGAGCTATGGGAATTAGCACAATAATTTCTGGCTTTATTGGTGGCTTACCTATAGTTACGGTTATTGCCCGTAGTTCGGTTAGCATTTACCATGGCTCCAGAACACGACTTTCTAACTTCGTACATGGCATACTTATACTGTTTTTTGTGTTTGTGCTTGGTTCATTTATTCAATTAGTACCAAAAGCAGCATTAATGGCTATTCTAGTATTTACAGGGTACAAGTTGGCTTCTCCCAAAGTATTTAAAGATGCATCGTTAAAAGGCTATGAGCAATTGCTTATTTTATGCTGTACGCTACTTGCAACACTACTTACCGACTTAAACAAAGGCATACTAATCGGCATACTATTTACGCTGTTTATTCACTTGGTACGCTCGCATATGCCGGCTGTATTGTTTTTTAAATACATCTCTAAACCCTATTTTAATTTAGCTAAAATAGAAGACTACTATCATTTAAGAATAAAAGGCGTGGCTAATTTCACCAATGTTATAAAACTGAGAAAAGTACTGAAAACCGTGCCAGAAAACGAGCAGGTAGTTTTTGACTTTTCGCACGCTCGCTTGGTCGATTTTTCGATGCTAGAATTTGTGAATGAATGGGGAAAGGATTACAAACGGAAACACCATGGGGATTTCGAAATACTAGGTTTAGATGAGCATTTAACCACCAGTGAGCACCCTTACAGTATTCATGCTTTGCCGCAAATGGAAGAAAAGCCTCTTAGCAAAAGACAAAAACAAATAAAAGAACTAGCGTATGCAAACCAGGCTGATTTTGAGCCCAAAATAAACTGGAAAATTGGCTACTTAGAGGTGAACACATTTTTTGAAGTAAGAACGATAGAATACGCTAAAAATAAGCTTAGCGGCACCTTTGACAATGGAGTTGCCTGGGAAATATTAGATGTAACTTTTGCCGAAGGTGCACTTATGGCAGCCGAGGTGCACAATACAACTATGCTTCGAATGCAGTTTAACAAGAACCTGCCTGACTTTGAATTAGACGAAGATCGATTTTTTACCAAATTACTAGGCAAGGCAACGAACAATGAAAGGGCTCTAGAAATTAACGATGACTTTGGTAACGACTTTCTTGTAAAAGGAGAAAGTAAACAGCAGATAACATCCCTTTTCTCTAAAGACCTAAAACAGTTTTTATTAGAACATAATAAATGTCACTTAGAAAGTACAAAAAACACCTTATTAGCGTTTCGCTACTTTAGGCTTATGAGTGCTACGGAAATACAAGAATTGCTAGACTTTGGGAAGGCCTTTTCTGCCATCTGTCAAAATAGTTTGGTAGCACCTAAGGCAATTCCGTAGCTGTGTGAATAAGATGGAACAAGCAATGAATTTAAGCCAATTGCAGAAACAAAAATATTGGTAGAATTTAATCTTAGCTCGACAGCTTCATTCCACTGAAAGCCAGTAAAATCGCCAATACCTACGGTATTTTTAAGTCGTATGTTTTCCTTTACATCAGTGTAATAACTCGCTCCTACATAGTTGCCAAACCTACCAAAACCAACGGTTTGTGCATACAGGCCAAGTTTGTTGCTCTTATTTAATTCATAAACCCATTCAACGCTTATAGTATTTGGCAAAAACACTACTTTCTTGTTTTCGCCCGATCGGTTAATTATGTCATTAAAAGCTGAGTCTGCCGAAAATCTTACATTGGAATTTTCCGAATCAAATACATAGTCAATTCCTTCAAAACGAAAAGAACTATCAATGCTGTTCTCTGTATTGTTTGGCGTAAAATAAACGTTTAAATCGCTCAATTTAATCAAAAAACTATTTTTTGCATTTGGAACGTAACAAACATCTAAGTCTAAATCTATACCATAACCAACATCAGACATTTTGTTGGTTGTCCATTTTCCGTTGGCTACCGAAACATCAATATAAGCACCGTCTTTAGCAGTCAAAATCGACATATTATCAGCAGAATAAGAGCTATAATTATATAAAGCAGATATGCCTAAGGATGATTTTAATTGCCACTTTTTATTATTGACCGTATTGTGTGAAACACCAACGGTAGATGTGGCGTATTGAAGAATAGCGGAATTGGAACTTGAAACAGAGTATCCAGCATATCGGGCATTGCCAAAAAGCAGCATCTTACTTAAATCATTACCCATGGTCAGGTAAGACTGTCGAGCGTTTTTAACGTAAACACCCCAATTAGAATCTAATTTATATTCAGCATTTAAACCAAAATTTAAATTTAAATTAGCCTTGCTTGAAGACGTCAATAGAAATATTTCTTGACCGCTTGGACTAAAACCACTTCTAAACAAAAAGTCTGAAAACATAACCGAGTTTGCGGTATTGGAACCTGCATTAGCTTGCCCAATAATCTGTAATTGTTGTGGATTCCATTGCTTATCAAATTGATTTCCAAAAAACATAAAAGCAGAATCGCTATTCTGAGCGGCGGCTCCCGTTGAAAAGAGAAATAGCAGAATTATTACACCCTTAAAGCTTACCTTCATATACAAACTGACTAATTACTTTAAGGTCTATTAAATAATCGGAGTATAACTGATATCGCAACGCGTCTTTTGTGTTAAAGGTTGCAGTTAGCCTTATTTTGGGTGCATTTTTAAATGCAGCTAGTCTGGTTTTAGAAATAGTGGCTTGCAACTCGCTTTCTGCAAAACCAATCGATTTTCCTGAAACAGCGTCTACCTCAGCCGCAGCCATTTCGTTTTGCTTGCCATAGAATAAAGAATCAATCACATTTCCATCCGAATCTAAAAACTCAATCTCTACTCTACCAGAAATTGGGAAGCCATTTTTAGCTTGCACTATTAGCTTTCCCTCTTTAATGTTATCTATCTCTGTCCCTGTAAACAGGTCGTTATCTGCATTATGAACTAGGGTTAGATTATCTAATCCAAATTTTAGCGGAACGGTAAGCTTAAGCCCTGCTTTAAAATCACTAAAATCAAACGCAAAATCACCTTGATCTACCGTAGCATATGGCCGAATAGAAGCATACATGCTCGGAATTAGTCGGTTAGGTAAGTTTTCTAAGAATAGCTTTAAATTAGAATTGGTTTTATCCAGAATACGCTGTTCATACGTTGGAATAAAATCTACGCCATTTACTGCTTTGTCTAAAAATATAGGTTTTGTAATTTCGGAAGACGTAAGTTTAACCGAGCGTGGCTTATTGGTGTTTTCGCCAACAATTGCAAGTTTATCAATCAATACTTGAATTCCAAATGAGTTTTCTAAATCTATTTGAAGTGTTGCATCTTCTAAACTTAAGTTTCCATTGACTTTTTTCAATAAATCGATGTCAAAAGTGTCTTTTACATCAAAATTATTAATTCCCGGATCACCAATAACCAAGTAAGGTTGCACATCTACCAGCCCAAATTCTATCTTTATTTTGTCATTCAAGGAAAGTGTACGTTCTATACCTGTATACTCTATTCTTGCTACCAATGTGTTATAAATATGGTTGAAAACTGGCAAGGCATTTGGGTCTTTTCCCTTTAAATCAATATCATAACCATTTATTGGAAATCGCTCTTCGAATTGAACTACTTTGCCTGGCTCTGCAGCTGGTATTTTCCACGACTTTCTAATTGGTCCTGAAAATCCTTGCTTCGTGCTATTAGGTACAGCATAATCCAAAATAATAGCTTCTTGTATGCTGCTTTCCACTTTCATTAGCACATAACCTTCTTTTATAATTATTCGTGTAAGCTCGGCACCCCCAAAATTATATTTCGTCTCTTCTGCCCTTTCGATTAAGTTCTGAGCTGGAAATATGGCCGTCGCCATTTCGGGCTTTAAATCACGTACCATAAAAGTGGTTCGCAAACCTTTAGTCACATCAATTAAAACGGGTGCAGGACTAGCTTTTGTTTTTATTCGTTTTACCCTTAGTTCTAAAACGCCGTTCACCGTTTTGCCTGCAAGCGAGTAGCTCGATTTATCTGTACTATACGGCAATAAATTATTTATAACTCCATTTAAAATTACAGATTTATCAACCTCATTAAGTAATTCAAACTCTATTACTTCCGCTTCTACTGGTAAATCGTTACTGATTTCTATATCAATATATCCTTCAATAAACTTGGCTGTTTTAAAAAATTGTTCAGTTACATCTATTACCGTTCCTTGGCTTGTAGTAATGTCTTGAGCTGGCAAATCGGCCATTTTCCCATTTAATAATAGACTTTGCGGGTAAATCTCTAGTAGAGTAAGTGTATCGGTAAACGTTCTGTCTTCTAAAATTAAACCGCTTAAACCAACTTCCATAATCTCCGTTTTATCAGGCACTAAAATTATGTCGGCCAAGCTCCGTACGCTATAGTTGTAATCATATACCAGATCCAGGGTATTGTAGCCATTAGTTCTTTGCAACGAATCTGGCACCAAATTATTTAATCCCAAACTGGTTTTAAGTAACGGACTAAGCCACTCACTTTCTGTTGTAAATCTTTCTTTTTGGCAACTGCTAAACAGCAAGCTCGCTGCTAAAATTGCTACTAAGATGTGTTTCATCAAATACAAATAAACACTAGGTTTTGTATAAGTTCGAATGTTTATTTTGATTATTGCACTAAAATGTCGTCACATCACTTTGTAATAGATGGACAAGAGCCCGCTTTGATAATTGCAAACGGAGAAGCTTGTTCCTATTCCTTGCTCTCGCAATTGCTAGAATGGTGCCCTTTCGTTGTGGTGCTAGATGGAGCATTTAGCAGAACTACGGAGCTACAAATAAAGCCCGATGTGGTAATTGGCGATTTTGATAGCATTGCTGAAATTCCGGATGATCCTAAAATACAGTTTATAAAAATCGAAGAGCAGGAAACAACAGATTTGGAAAAGGCCATTGCCTATTTACGAACTAAAAACTACAAAGACATAAACATAGTTTGGGCCACCGGTAAAAGGCTAGACCACACCATAAACAACTTTAGTGTACTAGGTAAAAACAGCGACCTAAACATTGTATTGTACGATGATTACTCCCGGGCCTTTACATTGCCTAAACTATACACAAAATATTATGCCGCTGGCTTTAAGCTGTCCTTATTTCCCTTAGGAAAAGTAAGTGGCATAAAAACGGAAAACTTGCAATACAACTTGCACCAAGGGGAATTGGTTTTTGGACAAAAAAGCGGTTCAAGTAATGCCGTGTTAACCTCTGGCAATGTAGAAATTACGCACGAAGAAGGAACACTTGTTTTAATAGAAAGCAAAGATGAGATTTAGTAAAAATAAGGATTTAAACAACAAAGCGGTTGAATTTGTAAAGGCGTATAGCACGCTAAAAACGGAAGCGTTAAGCCTTGACAAATACAACCAAGTTTACGTAAAAAAATACCTTGAAAAACTAGAATACAACACGTATTTAGCCTGCCATTTGCTAGAAGGTTTAGATTTAGAAAGTTATAATTCTGTAATAGATTTAGGTGGTGGCATTGGGTTTAATACCGCTTTTTTTAGTTTTATTGGATGTAAAAATGTAGTTTATTTTGATGTAGATAAAATTAGCACTCGAGATGCAAAAGCAATAAATGTTTCCTTAGGATTAACCAATATTGAATACTATTCTACCGGATTTGAGGATTTAATAAAGATTGATTTGTCGCAAAGTTTGGTTTGCAGCCGTGATGTTATTGAGCACATTTACGATTTGCCTGCTTTTTTCGAAATAACCAAACCTGCCAAACTAAACCGGCACAATACTGCGGCTGTTTTAAATTCGGTTTTTCGTAAAAAGGAGTTTAAAAACATACACCACAATGCAGAACACATAGGAGCTACCTCGGAAATTAAAAAACAGCGAGATTCAACATCGGCTTATTTCGATTTGCGAAAAACAATAATTGCTGATATAGTGCCTCAAAAAACAGAAGCAGAATTGCTACAACTAACCAAAGCCACTAGAGGTATGATAAAAGCCGACATAGAACAGTTTCTGTTTTCGAGTAAGCTTCCCCTTTTTCATTCTAAGGTTTTACACACCAACACTTGCGATCCTAATACGGGCAACTGGGCAGAACGCACCTTGTCTTTTGCCAATTATAAGCAACTTGCACAAGCAATACCCTTAAAATTTAGGTTAGTAAAGTACAACGAATTCGACGGAAATTTCCTTAAAAAAGGAGCATTACGTTTTCTAAACTTTGTCTTAAGAATTTCTAAAAACGAACGGCTTTGCCCCTCGTTTAGTGCAGAATATTAAAATTCTATCTGCTATAATTTGGAGCTTCTTTGGTAATAGTTACATCGTGCGGATGGCTTTCTCGCATTCCTGAATGGGTGATTTGCGTAAAGTTTGCCGTTTTTAATGCTTCAATGTTTTCGGAACCTGTATAACCCATACCTGCTCGTAAACCACCTACATATTGGTAAACCACTTCAGACAAACTGCCTTTGTAAGCTACTGTACCCACAATTCCTTCTGGTACCAACTTGCCTATTTCAGCTTCTGCATCTTGGAAATAACGATCTTTCGATCCTTGTTTCATAGCTTCAATAGAACCCATACCTCGGTAAGATTTTACTTTTCTTCCTTCGTAAAAAGAAACTTCTCCCGGACTTTCTTCTGAACCAGCAAATAAGCTACCTGCCATTATACAATCTGCTCCTGCAACTATCGCTTTTACTAAATCGCCACTATAGCGAATCCCTCCATCGGCAATTACCGGAACACCCGTTCCTTTTAATGCTTCAGCACATTCCATAATTGCACTTAGTTGAGGAACACCAATACCTGCAATTATACGTGTGGTACAAATAGAGCCTGGCCCTACTCCTACTTTTACAGCATCGGCACCATTATCTGCCAAGTATTTGGCTGCAGCACCTGTTGCAACGTTGCCTACAATTATTTGCAAATCTGGAAACTTCGCTTTTACCTTTTTTAGTTCAGTCACTACCCCTTTTGAGTGGCCATGAGCCGTATCTATAGCAATAACATCTACTTCCTCTTCTACCAAACGCGTAACACGCTCTAGCGTGTCTGCAGTTACGCCCACAGCAGCACCAACCATAAGCCTTCCATATGAATCTTTACACGCATTTGGGTGACTTTTTACTTTTTGAATATCTTTAAATGTAATTAACCCAAGCAACTTGCGATTTGCATCTACTACCGGCAGCTTTTCGATTTTATGGTTTTGTAAAATAGCTTCTGCTTCTTTTAAATCTGTACCCGCCGCAGCAGTTATCAGATTTTCAGTTGTCATTATTTTACCAATTTCTGTTTTAAGATCAACTTGAAAACGTAAATCGCGGTTTGTAATAATGCCCACTAAAATTTCGTTTTCGTCTACAATCGGAATTCCACCAATTTTATGTTCACGCATTAAAGCCAATGCATCTTCTACCGTATTCGATTTTCCAAGCGTAATAGGGTCTTTAATCATTCCGCTTTCGGAACGTTTTACTTTTTTAACGTGCATAGCTTGTTCTTCTATGCTCATGTTTTTATGAATTATACCCACTCCACCTTCGCGAGCCATGGCAATTGCCAACGTTGCTTCGGTTACAGTGTCCATAGCGGCACTTATAATTGGAATATTTATGTGTAATTTTCGAGTTAATCGAGTACGCGTATTCGTGTCGCGTGGTAAAACTTCCGAGTATCTTGGCAATACCAATACGTCGTCAAAAGTTAATCCTTGATAAGAAATTTTAGTGTTGGATGGTTGAGACATTTGCAAATAATGTATGTGTTATTATTTGCGGCACAAAATTACTCTAATATGCTTAGCAACAATATTATTTTACATATCTCATTAAAACCCGTACAATTTATAGGTATAAAACACAAATTAGGGTCTTATTTAAGCTTAACTATTTCAAAAAAACGGAAATGGGTTTTTAGTTTATTTTTGAAGATTGGGAATACTCAAAAAAAGGGAGTCCCACAATTTCTGATTATTTGACAATTTATACTTAAAGAGAAAGTTAGACTATTAAAATATTAAAAGTGAACGTTTGCACGTTGCGTATAAACCGCCAATAGGGTACATATACACCATTAGATTTTGTATTATTGTGAATGTTATGGGTGTTACCTGCAATCAATGAACAACTAAAAAAGAAATATAGTAAATGAAAAGTTGGAAAATAATCGGAAGTTGCTCCTTTGTGCTTTTACAAATTATTGAGCAAGTCTTAATTATAGCCGGCCTTTCCAACAAACTGAATATAAATGTAAAATGCCCTTGTTTTGGAGATTGTTATTTGACCTCATGGATGGTTATAAGCCTTCTTGGTCTTGGATATTCACTATGTTTTTATCTAATTGAGACAAAACATTACAAAAATGAGATTAAATATATTCTAATCAGGGCTATACCTTTTATAATTGTTTATCAATGCTTAGCACTTGCTACAGGGATATTGATTGACTTCGTGTACCTTGAAGGCTTTGATATTTGTATTGATGACTTTTCGTTCCAAGTTGGAGATATAGTATTGGAAATCTGCATATTAGGATTGATGTTCTTCAGTGCTTTTAATATCATTAATTGGTTAGAATTGAAGATTTCTCGATTAAAAAAAGTAGGTAACGAGAGCTAAAAATAACCCTTCGGATCGCTATCGCTTATTTTTAGCAAAACCGTTACTCAAACCATCCAAATTCCAAAAAACAGGCTTTCAATTCAATATTTCGTACTATTGAGCAAACCATAAATGAACACCAAGGCAAGAATAGCATCTATACTTAACGCATATTGCCTAGACGAATCCGCTACCGGTTTGCCTACTTTTCGTTTATCCAACCTACACCTCGCTCTTAATCTTGATTTTAAATTGCCCACCAATGTTCGTTTAGGGCATTTGGCAGAAAAAGTTGTTTCCGAGCTCATTAAATCATCCTCCAACTACACTGTTCTTTATGAAAACATTCAGATTACCGAGGCTAAAAACACTATAGGCGAAATTGATTTTATTGTTAAAGAAATAAACACAAATCAGTTGATACATTTGGAATTGGCCTATAAGTTTTACTTGTACGACCCCAACATTTCATCAGTAGAAATAAACAACTGGATTGGCCCAAACAGAAACGATTCTTTAATTGGCAAACTAGAAAAACTAAAAAGCAAACAGTTTCCTTTACTGCACCACAACCGCACAAAATCACTTTTGCCAGAAATTAAAACAGAAGAAGTATCTCAAGCCCTGTGTTTACTCGTTTCGTTGTTTGTTCCGTTTGAACATAAAAAAACTTTTGACTCCGCCTATTCAAAAGCTATAAAAGGCTACTACCTAAATTTTGAAGCCTTTACTGGTTTAGACAATGCACAAAAAAGCTACTTTTTTCCTCCAAGAAAAGAATGGGGAATGCATCCTTCTGAGAACAAAACGTGGGCTGACTACAATGCTGCAATTGAATACATTAAAACGAGTCTTAACGAAAAACAAGCGGTATTGTGCTGGCAAAAACACAATAATTCTTACTTGCAATTTTTTATCGTTTGGTGGTGAGGTTGTTGTTTTAACCAAAACGAGTAATTTATCTACTTTTGCTTTTTGCGTTTGAACACTTAAAAGCTTAAACCCAACTTAAAGCAGCGGCACTTAAAAAATTTATAATTTTATTGTAAGAATTTTTGCTTTTTGCCACTAACCAAATAAACCAACCGTGAGCACAGACTTTTATAACATGTTTATTCTCCCTTATTCGGGGATAATTATAAAGTTGTGCCGTGCATACACCAATTCCCAAGAAGATTTTGAGGATTATTACCAAGAAGTATGTTTACAAATTTGGAGGAGTAAACAAAACTTTAGAGAAGAGTCTGCATGGAGCACGTGGGTTTATCGCATTTCTTTAAACGTTTGTTTAACGTTACTCAAAAAAGAGAAAAAGAATCGGAACACGCTGTTTGTTTCAGACACCCCGTTTGTAGAGGCAAACGAAGTGAACAATGCATTTTCAGACGAATCGCTTAATCTGCTATATGCGGCAATTAAAAATTTATCGGAAATTGACAGGGCTATTATTATGCTTTACTTAGACGAAAAAGCATACAAAGAAATTGCTGAAATAATCGGAACAAACCCCAACAACATTGGTGTACGAGTTAAAAGAATAAAAACGAAATTAAAAACATTATTAGATGGAAAAATCAATTGAAACTATTTGGAACGAGGGTTTTCTTAAAAACGATGCACTAATAGCACCAAAAATAAACAACCTGTACACCCAAAAATCGAAGCACGTTATTGATAAGTTTAAGCGAATGTTTAAGATAAATCTAATCGCTATTGTGGTTTTTGCATTCGTAATTCTAATAGTAACTTCATACAATGGCTTAACTATTATTGGCTTTACGTGGTTTATAATTTTAATGGGATTAGCCGCGGTAAATAAAAGATTAACAAGCAGTATGGAGCAAATAGCTTATCACCAAAACAGCTACGATTACCTGGTATCTTTTAACCAATGGTTGCAGAAACAAATGGCTATAAACAGAAAAATGGCTTGTTTGTATTACCCTTTCTTTTTCCTAAGTATGGTTATAGGTTTTTGGTTTGTAGATGCAGAAGGAGTTGCTTTGGGAGAAAGGCTTGTTGGCGAAATTCTTTATGGCTTTCCAAATACTATATTGGTTTTTGGCGTTCCTGTAATAATTATAGCGATGGTGCTAACAATTGCTGCGGCTTTAGCTTTGCTTGGCGGCAAAATTTACAACTTGGATGTAAAACTAATTTACGGCAATACGTTTAAAAAAATAGAGGAGCTAATTGCTGATTTGGAAGAATTAAAGAAATAGTGTTTTTACTCAATTGCTAGACTAGAAATTAAAAAATCCATTTTTTAACCCAAAATCCGCATTAGAAAATCTATTACGATATAACTCTCTTCAAATCAGTTGTATCTTATTTTTTTTAACCATAACTACGGCTATGCTATCAAAAAACAAGAAACTGATTCCTTGATAGTTAGCTCTCACTACGAAGTTCTAACGCGAAATTTGGGTTTAGTTGTAATAATTTAAGCCTTTTGGCCACTAACTAAGAAAACAATAGAAATTATGACATTACAAGAAGCTCAGCAATTATTCGAAAAGCTAAAGAACGAAGCAACTAAAAAGTCTGAATTGAAGATTTACGCCAATTTTCTAAGGATTCTTTCTAGCTTAAAAGACAGAGAACTCACGAAAGAAGAAACGAGTTCAATAGAGTTGGAACTCGATAATCTAAACTTAGAATCAAACCCAAAGAACAAAAGAAAACACTTTAAGAAAGCACTTGCCAAATTTGAGAAACATTTAGAAGCTGAATTTTCATTAACATTAAATGGCTATTACACCAATTTAGGAATTGGCTTAGGGGCCTCTTTCGGAATTCTTTTTGGAGTTGTATTCCTATCAAGTTGGGAACGATGGTTAGGTATATCTCTTGGGCTAATTATTGGAGCGGGTATCGGCGGAGCTATTGGTAAACAGTTAGACCTTAAAGCTGTAAATGAGGATCGAGTAATCTAATTTGAAAACGTAAACCAGTTGAAAACCTTGTGTTTTATGCCATAAAGCGGGGTTTGTGTTTTAAAGAAATTATCCAACAAAATCTAACTCACAGCTAAATTACAAATTTACAATTAACTACTGCTGATTTTTTAAAACCTCCCTTCATCGTAACCAAGTCCTACTTAATCCACGGTTTCACACAAAAAACATGAAACCAACTACCTTTGTTTACAAAATAATAAATGCACGCGATTCGTTTACATAGCATAGTGAAAAACCTTTTTGTAGTATTTGCCCTTTTTTTTAGTATTTCATCTGTAGCACAATCTACCGACGAGCAACTGGCAGCCCAGTTTTACGAAGCAGGCGAATACCAACAAGCGGTAGATATTTACAAAAAACTCTTTAGAAAAAGCAGCTCGTCTATTTACATCTACGAAAACTACCTTAACTCGTTAATTGCTCTAAATGAGGAAAAAGACGCTGAAAATCTGGTAGAAAAGCAGATAAAAAACAACCAAAATGGATTTAACTATTTAGTAGATTTGGCTTACGTTTATGTTCAATTTAAAAACACAGACAAGGCAAACGCATACTTAGATGATTTGATTCGCGATTTTGCCGACGACAGAAATGCAGTAAACACATTGGCTCAAGCAATGATTCGCCGCCAGCTAACCGACAAAGCCATTACGCTTTATGAAACAGCAGGTAAAAAACAAACCATTCTCGCTTTTTTTGGCCCGCTTATGAATCTGTATCGCCAAAAAGGCGAATACCAAAAAATGATAGACTTAGGTTTAAATGTAATAAACATAGAAGCTGCTGCTTACGACCAAGTGCTTCGCTACTTAGATGTGGTATACGAAAAAGAAGAATGGTCTACTTATTTGCAAAGCCAAACATTACTTTATAGCCAAAAAAATCCGAATAAAACGGTTTTCGACGAACTATTGCTAGAAGTTTATTTGCAACAGAAAAAATACAATGCTGCAGTAAAACAAGCCATTGCTATGGACAAACGGAACAATGAGCAAGGGTATCGCTTATTGAACATGGCTAATTTGTGTATTAAAAATCAGGAATACGATGCTGCTATAAAAAGTTATGAGTATGTGAGGAGTTTAGGCAAAACTGGTGAGTTTTACCAAGAAGGCGAAAGGGGTTTTATAAATGTATTGTACCTAAAAACTACGAGCAACTTTGTTACTAATCAAGAAGATGTTAAATTGCTGATGGATCAAATTTCGGTTTTCATTACTGAAAATGGCGAATCGTATAACACGGCAAATTCAATGTATCAACTTGCAGAATTGAACCTCTTTTATGCCAACAATGTAGCCAAAGGAGTAGAAATTTTAGAGCGTATTGTGATAATGCCGAGGCTACAATCTAGCTTTATTGCCAAAGCGAAACTGTTACTGGGTGATGCTTATTTAATACAAAACAACATTTGGGATGCTAAACTAATGTACGGCCAAGTAGACAAAGAATTTAAAGAAGACGCATTAGGCCAAGAAGCCAAATTTAAAAACGCCAAGCTTTCTTACTACACCGGCGATTTTGAATGGGCCAAAGGGCAATTGGATATTTTAAAAACTGCTACAACTCAACTTATAAGCAACAATGCTATTGAACTTGCCTTGCTAATACAAGACAATACGGGTTTAGATTCTACCGAAGATGCGATGAAAGAATATGCTCAAGCAGAATTTTACTTATACCAAAACAACATAGCCAAGTGCAGCGAAATTTTGAATATGCTTCCATTTAAATATCCAAAGCATACGCTAAACGACGATATATATTTCTTAAAAGCTAAGTTGCAAGAAAAATCTGGCAACTACATACAAGCCAACGAATTATACGAAAAAGTGTATACCAACTACTCTCGCGATATTTTGGCAGACAATGCCTTGTTTCGCTCGGCGAGTATTTACCTATACGTGCTAAACCAACCCGAAAAAGCACAAAGTTTGTTCGAAAAACTGGTGTTGGATTATAACTCGAGTCTTTTTGCTGTGGATGCCAGAAAACTGTATTATGGCCTAAAAGAGGGAAAAACCAAAGAAGAGCTTTTCTTTGAAGGAGTATATAATTAATGTGAAAACCAATCGCTTATTTTTATTCTTAGTTCTACTAATCGCATTTTTTATTTTAAGCGTCCCGCTTTGGCTTAAAATAGACCAATTGCCTATTCGGCTGTGGGATGAAAGCAGAAACGCCGTAAACGCCATAGAAATGCACGAAACGGGCGATTTAATAGTGCGTAGCTTCAACCATCAGCCCGAAACGTATAATTTAAAACCACCACTCCTTACTTGGCTTCAATCCTTCTTTATTTCCACGGTAGGAATAAACGAACTTGCTATTCGCTTGCCTTCTTTATTGGCTTCGTTGGGCACACTGTTTTTGGTTTACCTTTTTGTTTATGGTGAAACAAAAAAGCATTTATATGGCTTGTTTGGTGCAGCAATAACTGCAACATCGGCAGGTTTTTACGGAGAGCACGTGGGCCGCTTTGGAGATCACGATGCTCTACTTGTATTTTTTAGCACCTTGTTGGTTTATGCCTTTTGGCGATATACGGTAAGTGAAAAATCTAACTGGCTTTATCTTGCAGCTGCGGCTATTTGTTTAGGGGTTTTGGTAAAGAGCATTTCCATTTTGCTGTTTATGCCGGCTTTGCTTTTATACTTAGTCTATGCCAAAAAGTTAGTCGCTCTGCTTAAAAACCCATATTTTTACGTTGCTCTGGTTTCGGCTTTGCTTCCTATAGTTGGTTATTATCTTTTTAGAGAATATAAACAGCCCGGTTTTTGGAGTTTAGTTTGGAACGATGAGTTGTTTCCACGATATTTTAACAAGAGTAAAAACTTAGAATTTAGTCAAGAATCGTTTTGGTATTATTTCATATTGCTCAAAAAACAATTCGCCTATTGGTTGTTTTTTACACCTCTTATTATATGCGGTTTTTGGTTTTCGAAAACCAAATCCGTCTTTGTTTATTTAATCCTTATTGCAGGCTCGTTTCTGCTAATATTATCAAAAGGAACAAAAAACTTTTGGTATGATGCTCCGCTGTTTCCTCTCCTAGCAATGTTAATCGCTCTGTCGGTATTTGTACTTTTTAATAGGTTTATAAAAACAAACATCTGGCAAACGGTATTGATTGTTGCTATGGTAATTTTACCTTACAAGAAAGCATATCAAACCGTATTGAACACACACGAACAATATTACGATTGGGAAACCTATGGCATTTCTTATTACCTAAAAAGCAACGAATTATCTAAAAACTTAAATTCAAACACCAAAATACTGTTAGATAATGTTTACGGATTTGACCCACACTTATTCTATGTAAAAAAGCTAAAACTAGAACGCGGAATTGAATTGGAAAGAAAATGGTTATACCAAGTAAACCCAAACGATACGCTACTTATCACCCATCTTTCTACTTACGATTCTTTGTCCGCAAACTTCAACGTGCAAACCTTGGATAGCTTTAATAATTATACCAAGCGAGTTGTGATTTCAGAAAAATAGGAGTGTTTTTTTCATCTCAGGTCTATATAAAACAACACTAGAAAATAAGTCTGTTTAAAGTTCTGTAATTTTGAAATGCAAATTGAAACAATTCAGTGTCCATTAAAAACCTATTCATTCTCATTATAGCATGCTCTATTTTAGCTATTGCCATTAGCTTAACCAAAGCAGAGCCTGTAGTTAATGATTCTGTTGAATATCAAAACCTAGCAGACAATTTAACATTAAACAATTTGTATTTCTCGGGGAATGCGAAAACAGATGTAGACTACCGGCTTTTTAGTAAAAGAACACCTGGTTACGCCATATTCTTAGCGTTTCAAAAAAACAAAGTTTCGCTATTAATTGCTCAAGTACTATGCTATTTGTTGCTTGTTATTCTTGGGCTAAAGTTGCTGCCAGAGTTTACTAAAACACAATTCAGCAAAAAGATGTACTTAGTTTTTGTGTTGTTTACTCCCGTTCTATTGTTTCACTCCCAACTGAAGCTATCGGATTTGTTGTTGAGTATAATCACACTAATATGTATAACTATTTGGTTTGAAAATCGGGTACAAGTAAAAAATAAATGGCGAATGATTTTCGTGTTTTGGGCAATTGGTTTACTAGTAAAACCTGTACTTCTACCAAGTCTTCTCCTACTTCCATTTATAGCACTTTATCTACTATTTAAATCAAAAACATTTACCAAACTTTTGGTTTTGCCGGTAGTGGTTTGGGCGTCTGTTTGTTTTATAAATTTTAACAATACTTCCGTGTTTGAATATAGCAGCATTAGCACAATTAACTTAGCCCACTACAACGCTAAACTTACCATCGCCAGTAAATACGGCAACGATTCTGCACAGCATTTTACAGACTCTAAAATTTATTTAATTCCAACTTTACCACAAACGTATCGTACTTATCTCTCAAATTTAAACACAGCTGCCAAAGATGCTATTTTGCAGAATTTCCCGACCTACCTTAAAATACAAACTATGGGCATGGCTAAAATGTTGGTCGATCCAGGTCGTTGGGAATTATATACCTATTTCAATCAAAACACTGCCGACGGTAGTTTAACAGAATTACTCTATGCTAGAAATTGGACAGAGTTAAACGCCAAAATGCAAAGCAACAAAGCGTTGTTCTACACTTTTGTTTTGTTGCTAATTATCAACCTTCTAAAAGTATTAGGCATCGCCTTTAGTTTTTTAAGGCCAACAAAACAGTGGTTTGTACTTGCCACAATTAGTGCCTATTTTTTAGCAATAACCGGCCCAATTGGTGCAGCACGATTTATGTTACCTGCTACCATTTTAAGTATTGTACTTAGTGTTTATGGTTGGAATTTATTGTTAAATTTTTTCCAAAAACGTTCTAAAAGCTAATACATTATCGCCGTACTTTTCTTGCGTTTTCGCCTTTAATGCAGGAGCATGTTTTTCGGTATATTCATCAAACTTATCCCAACTTTCTAATATGTACTGTATCGCGAAAGAGTTATGCATTGGTGCTCTTGGCGATTCTAAAACCTTAAATATTTTGTGTTCAATAAACAGACCCGTAGCAAGCACTTCTGGTATGTGTTCGCTTTTTAGCCATGCTATAACTTCCGTTTCTATTTGCGGATGGATGCTTAATGTTACGTTGTATATAATCATAATTTATGCTCTAGGATGAAATTGTTCCATAACGGTTTTTAGATACGACCTATCTAAGTGGGTATATATTTCGGTTGTTGTAATACTTTGATGACCCAACATTTGTTGTACGGCTCGTAAATCTGCACCAGCTTCTATAAGCACAGTAGCAAATGTATGCCGAAGGGTATGTGGACTTATGATTTTATTAATGCCCGCTTTTTCTGCCAGCTTTTTAATTGTTTTAAAAATAGATATTCTACTTAAGCTCTTGCCTTGTTGATTTAGAATAAGTGGAGCTCCACTTTGTTTATCGGCAACGTGTCGCCTATAATATTGCAAGTAAAGCTCTACCTGCCTTATGGTTTTCTCTCCTATAGGCACTAATCTTTCTTTGTTTCCTTTACCAAGCACTTTTATAATTCCTTCTTCCAAAAACAAATCGTTTACCTCCAAAGAAACCAACTCAGAAACTCGAAGACCAGAACCATATAAAAGCATTAAAATTGTTTTATCTCGTTCGCCTGCTATTTTAGATAAATCAATGCAATTCATCATTTCCATTACTTCTTCGTGGGTAAGCACAGACGGCAAATGTTTCGGTAATTTAGGATTACTAATTCTAGCTAAAGGACTGTGGGTAATATGCTCTTCTTCAACCAAAAAGCGGTAAAAGGTTTTTATACCAGAAATAATCCGTGCAATGGATTTTACGGAAAGCCCTAGGTCGCTTAGCGTTTCTAAAAAGTCGGTGGCCTTAGTTCTATCTAGCTCTACAAAACTGGCAGGATACAAAAAGTTTTGAAGCTTACTTATGTCCGACAAATAAGCACTTTGTGTATTGTTGCTTAACGATCGATCAAGGCTTAGGTAGGACGAAAAATCTTCTATTAATGCGTTGTTCGTTATTTCAACTTTACCTCCTTGCATTGAAGAATTTCTTTGTTTGTAGCCTCATTGTAGTTTACAAAAACCACAATACTTGCTTCGGCTACATTTACGTGATCTGGAATAGTGATTGTCCATTCTTTTTTAGCGGTTACGCCTCTATCTGGTGCAAGGCTTGTTGTCGCACTAAAAATTGGCGAACCGTTGTAAGGTGTGTACATTTCACGCAACACATGTTGGTGAACATAATCGTAGTCTGTACCTGTTGTATTGGTTTGAGGATGAGCAATATTATTCTCTAATAACAAAATGGTGATAAATGGATTACCAATTGGTTTAGCCGTAAAAGTTAAATCTGTTCTTATAGTAAACTCTCTTTCACTAACCTCTGTTTTTGTTAATTCAATATTCAACAAACTAGTTTCTGTTTTAATTTCATCAGAAGCATTTAACCAAGAATTAAAAGGAACGTTTAATGTTGTTTTTCCGTCAAACAATCTTCTATTCACTCCCCCTCCCGGTAATTGATTGCTGAAATCAAATAAATTACTCGCTACCAATTGAGCATTATCGGTACGCAAATCAGGAAAATCTTTGTATGGTGTAGTCAAATTTTTAGGTTCCTGCGGGTAAACCCCAATTACAGCAACTCTTTCCTTATACAATTCCTTTATATTTTTTGCGGTTTCTGCGGCTTTCGGGCAGTTTGAGCATCTTACACCAGTTAAGTCTTCTATTACAATTGTCTTTTCTTGTGCTGCTGGCACATCTGCCTCCCCAATTACGGCATAAGTCCATTCGCCAGTATTGGCAGTATTAAAATCAATTGGAGGTAAAGATTCCTCGCACCCAAACAAGAAAATAAGTAAAACCAAGTACAGTGTGTTTTTAAGCATTTTTCAAAAGTACAATAAGTTTTATTTTTTTGTTCTCAAATAAACCTCCATAGAGCTCAACTCTTTCTCCGTTAAGTCTCTAAACTGTCCTTTATGCAGCCCTCTTTTGTCAAAAGTATGAAACATAACTCTATCTAATTTTATTACTTCGTTACCTATGGCTTCAAAAGTTCTCCGAATTATTCTGTTCTTTCCGGAGTGTATTTCAATACCATAACGAAAC
>Ga0102812_10000559_pt1 | contig 26575 bp, 22 predicted proteins | sample ColrivemetaGS713_FD_79334 | JGI IMG/M metagenome (GOLD analysis project Ga0102812, IMG submission 79334) | Estuarine microbial communities from the Columbia River estuary - Flood tide ETM metaG S.713 | ecosystem: Environmental > Aquatic > Marine > Intertidal zone > Estuary | place: USA...
CAGTTGTTCTATGAAATCGAGAACGGCAAAATCACCGGCATGATCGAAGATGTGGCCTACCAGATCCGGACCCCGGAGTTCTGGAACGCCTGCACCGCCATCTGCGATGAAAGCGATTTCCGGCACGGCGGGTCCTTCTTCGACGGCAAAGGCCAGCCGTCCCAGGTGTCGGCGGTGTCGCACGGCGCGGCCACCACCCGTTTCGACGGCATCAACATCATCAATACCGCCCGCTCGCTCGGATGAGTCCCGTCGGCATGACTAATGGGCTATGCCAATGCCGTGCGGCCTTCACTATGATGGGGGTTCGCACGCTGCCGTCCGGCAGCGCGACCCCCTCTATAACCCAGGAGCACTGCGATGGATAGACGACATTTCTTGGCGGCATCGGGCATCGGCCTGAGCGGCTTCATGATTCCCGGCTTCGGCAATGCCGTGGCGGCCGAGGCTTTGCTGACCAAAATGGATCCGGCACGCAAGAAAGTGCTGGCCGACATCGCCCTGAATGCCGCAACCGCTGCAGGTGCCAGCTACTGTGACGTCCGCATCGGCCGCTACATGCGCCAATTCGTGATTACCCGCGAAGACAAGGTGCAGAACGTGGTCAACACCGAGTCCATCGGTGCCGGCATCCGTGTCATTGCCAATGGCACCTGGGGCTTCGCCGCCACCAGCGACCTCAGCAATGCGGCTATCGCTAAAGCCGCCCAGCAGGCGGTCGCCATCGCCAAGGCCAATGCCAAGTCACAGACCAAGCCGGTGCAGTTGGCGCCGGTCAAGGGCGTCGGCGAAGTGTCCTGGGCCACGCCGATCAAGAAAAACGCGATGGAAGTGCCGGTCAAAGAAAAAGTTGATCTTCTGCTTTCCGCCAACAGCGCGGCCATGGCCGCCGGCGCCAATTTCGTGAACTCGATGCTGTTTCTGGTCAACGAACAGAAATATTTCGCTTCCACCGACGGTTCCTACATCGACCAGGACGTGCACCGGATCTGGCCGACCTTCACGGTCACCGTCATCGACAAGACCACCGGCAAGTTCCGCAGCCGTGACAGCCTGTCCTCGCCGATGGGCATGGGCTATGAATACCTCGACGGCGACCGCCACATCGAACTGCCCAATGGCCTTATGGCCTACAACGACCGCTTTGACATGAAGGAAGACGCAATTGCCGCCGCCAAGCAGGCGCAGTTGAAACTGAAAGCGCCCTCGGTCAAGCCCGGCAAGTATGATCTGGTGCTCGATCCTTCGCACCTGTGGTTGACCATCCATGAAAACGTCGGACATCCGCTCGAGCTCGACCGCGTGCTCGGTTACGAAGCCAACTATGCCGGCACCAGCTTTGCCACCATCGACAAACTGAAAGATAAGTTCAAATACGGCAGCGACCGGGTCACCCTGTTCGCCGACAAGGTCCAGCCGAACACCCTCGGCGCCGTCGGCTATGACGATGAAGGCGTCCGCACCAAGCGCTGGGATCTGGTCAAAGACGGAACATTGGTCAATTACCAGGCCATCCGCGATCAGGCCCACATCATCGGTGAAATCGAATCGCACGGCTGCTGCTATGCCGACTCCTGGTCGAGTGTACAGTTCCAGCGTATGGCCAACGTCTCGCTGGCGCCCGGCAAATCACCGCTGTCGGTTGCCGATATGATCAAGAATGTCGAAAAAGGCATCTACATCATCGGCGACGGTTCGTTCTCGATCGACCAGCAGCGCTACAACGCCCAATTCGGCGGCCAGCTGTTCTATGAAATCGAGAACGGCAAGATCAAGGGCATGGTCGAAGATGTCGCCTACCAGATCCGTACCCCGGAATTTTGGAGCGCCTGCTCGGCCATCTGTGACGAGCGCGACTACCGTTTCGGCGGCTCGTTCTTCGACGGCAAAGGCCAGCCCGGCCAGGTTTCCGCGGTCTCGCACGGTTCCAGTACCGCGCGCTTCGACGGCATCAACGTCATCAGTACGGGCCGGTCCCTGGGCTAACCGACCTCACTACAGGAGCAAGCATCCATGAGCATGTATACGGAACAACAGGCCAAAGCGATCCTCGACAAGGTCATCGCGCTGAGCAAGGCCGACGAATGCACCGCCACCCTCGGCGGCGGCATCAACGGCAACATCCGCTTCGCGTTGAACAACGTGTCCACCAGCGGCATCATCACCAATGCCGAACTGGCGGTACAAGTCGCCTTCGGCAAGCGTGTCGGCGTCGCTACCATCAACGAGTTCGATGACGAATCACTGGCGCGTGTGGTCCGCCGTGCCGAGGAACTGGCGCGCCTGGCGCCCGAGAACGAGGAGTTCGTTCCGGCTATCGGCAAGCAGACCTATAAGCCGACGCCGACCTACAACGCCGGCATCGCCGCCATTACCCCGGAATACCGCGCGCAGGTCGCTGCCGATTCGATCAATCCCTGCAAGAACGACGGCCTGATCGCCGCCGGCTTCCTGTCCGACAGCGTCGGCTTCTTCGCTTCGGCCAACAGCAATGGCAATTTCGCCTATCAGCAGTCGACCGGTCTGGATTACACCTGCACCGTACGCACCGAGGACGGCACCGGCTCCGGCTGGGTCGCCCGCAATGCCGGCAGCCTCGACGACTTCAAGGCCTCGCGCGAAATCCAGACGGCCATCCAGAAAGCCAAGGGCTCTCGCGGCGCGAAAGCATTGGAGCCGGGCAAGTACACCGTTATTCTGGAACCGGCGGCTTCGGCCGGCTTGATTTCCTTCATGATAAACGGCTTCGATGCCCGCCAGTCCGATGAAGGCCGCAGCTTCCTGACCAAGAAGGGCGGCGGCAACAAGCTCGGCGAGCAGGTGTTCGATCCGCGCGTCAGCCTGCATACCGATCCGTGGAATCCGGATGTGCCGGTGATGCCCTGGGACGGCGAGGGTCTGCCGCGCGAGAAGATGACCATCATCGACAAAGGCAAGGTGTCCTATCTCGAGTATTCCCGTTACTGGGCCAAGCTCAAGGGCAAGGAAGCCAAGGGCTCGCCCGGCAACCTGATCATGGCCGGTGGCACCAAATCCACCATGGATCTGGTCAAGGACACCGCGAAAGGTATTCTAGTCACCCGCACCTGGTACATCCGCATGGTCGATCCGCAGACCGTGCTGTTAACCGGTCTGACCCGCGACGGCACCTTCTACATCGAGAACGGTGAAATCAAATACCCGATCAAGAACTTCCGTTTCAACGAGTCGCCGGTGATCATGCTCAACAACATCGAAGAACTCGGCAAGCCGATCCGCCTCGGCGATGACGAATCGCCGTTCGTGATGATGATTCCGCCGATGAAAATCCGCGACTTCACCTTCACGTCCCTGTCGGACGCCGTGTGACGCCCCGGGAGCCGGCATGGACCGTGCCGACTTCCTGCGTTTGATACTCGGCGGCGCGGCCATGACCGCACTGCCGCGCATGGCCGCCGCAGGCCCCGAATACGATTTCCGCTTCACCCGGCTGATGTACGAGTCCGGAGACTGGGATGTGGATGCGCGCATGCCGTCCAACATCATTACCTCGCTGATCGATTACACCAGCCTGCGGGTCGACCCGAAAGAACATGTCATCGCCCTGTCGGACCCGAAAATGCGGCTGGCGCCCTTCTGCTATCTGGCCGGGCACAAACTGGTCCAGTTCAGTCCAGTCGAGCGCCGTAACTTCGAAGCCTATCTGCGCAGCGGCGGGTTCATGTTCGTGGACGACTGCAACCACGACATCGATGGCCTGTTCGCCAAATCCTTCGAGGCCCAGATGGCCTCCATTTTCGGACCGAAGGCGCTGCGCAAGATTCCCAATACGCACCCGCTGTACTCAAGCTTCTTCCGCTTCAGCGAACCGCCTACCACCAGTTTCGAATTGAATGGCTGGGGCGACGATATCGTGCATGATTACCTCAAAGGCATCGAATTCGACGGCCGTCTCGGCCTTCTCTATAGCAACAAGGATTACGGCTGTGAGTGGGATTACGATTGGCGCAACAAGCGCTTCCTGGCCGAAGACAACACCAAGTTCGCGGTCAATATCGTGATGTACGCCCTGAACGCCTGATGCCATATAACCCCAACCGGAAACGCCCGCCATGACCAGTACCGAAGCCGATATCCAAGCCACCCTCAAACAACTCGGCGAGCTGCGTGCCGCCATCGGCAAGGCCATCGTCGGCCAGGATGCGGTGGTCGAACAACTGCTGATCGGTCTGCTGGCCGGTGGCCACTGCCTGCTTGAAGGTGTGCCTGGGCTGGGCAAGACCCTGCTGGTGCGCTCACTCGGGCAGGCACTGGCGCTGTCGTTCCGGCGGATCCAGTTCACGCCCGATCTGATGCCGAGCGATATCCTCGGCACCGAAATTCTGGAAGAAGACCATGGCACCGTCAAACGTCATTTCAAATTCCAGTCCGGTCCGGTATTCACCAATCTGCTGCTGGCCGACGAGCTCAACCGCACGCCACCGAAAACCCAGGCCGCCCTATTGGAGGCCATGCAGGAACATACCGTCAGCTATGCCGGGGTCACTCACGCGCTGCCAGAACCGTTCTTCGTGCTGGCGACCCAGAATCCGCTGGAGCAGGCCGGAACCTATCCGCTGCCGGAAGCGCAGCTCGACCGTTTCCTGCTGCATATCCGTGTCGATTATCCGAGCGAAAACGAAGAGCGCGACATCCTGATGCAGACCACCGGCAGCGGCTCTTCCCGCGTGCCGACGGTGATGGCCGGCGAAGCCGTGCTCGGTCTGCAGAAACTGGTGAGGGAAGTCCACATCAGTGCCGAGATGCTGGCCTGGATCAACCGTCTGGTCCGTGCCAGCCGACCGCAATCCCAAATGCCAGGCATCGGTCAATGGGTCAAATGGGGCGCCGGTCCGCGCGCCGGGCAGGCGCTGGTGCTCAGTGCCAAGGCGCGTGCGCTGATTCACGGCCGCTTCGCCGTCACTGAAGACGATGTGCGTGCATTGGCGGCGCCGGTGTTACGCCATCGCCTGCTGTTGACCTTCATGGCCGAAGCCGAACAGAAAAGCGCCGACGATGTGGTGGCCCTGCTGTTGGCAGCGGTTCCATACCCGCGCTGAGCCGTAAGGCCATGGCCGGACCCGATTTGATTCCCGCCGATGTCCGGGCGCGCCTGAAAGGCCTGCGTCTGGTGTCACGGCGGGTGTCCGGCGCACTCGGCATCGGCCAGCATCACAGCCGTTCCCGTGGCGCCGGCATGGAGTTCGCCCAATATCGCGCCTATGAACCCGGCGATGAGCCGCGCCAGATCGACTGGAAGCTGTATGCGCGCTCCGATAAATTTTTCGTGCGGGAATCCGAGCGCGACAGTCCCTTAGCTGCCTGGGTCCTGCTCGATGCGAGTGCTTCGATGGCGCAGTCCGATGCCGTGCGGCCCGGCTGGAGCCGTTTGCAGGCCGCGAAGGCGCAGGCCGCCTGTCTGTTCGAATTGGCCTGCCGGCAGGGTGACCGTTTCGGTTTGATTGCCGTCAGCGGCGACCGTCTGCAAGTCATCAATGCCGGCAGCGGTACCCGCCATCGCGATCGTTGTCTGCAGGTTCTGGGCGGCTTGAACGCCGCCGGTGCTTGGCCGGATGAAGCCCGCTGTCGGCCGATTTGGGAGCGCATCCATGCCAACGATCTGGTGCTGCTGCTCAGTGATGATTTCGACGAGCACGCTTTGGCATTAAGCGAGCGGCTTGCCGCAGCCCGACGCGAGGTGCTGAACATCCAGATCATGACTGTCGAAGAACGCGACTTTCCGTTCCGCGACGGCCGTCGTTTCATCGATGTCGAATCCGGCGCGACGGTGTTGACCGATGCCGCCGCCGCCCGCGACGATTATCTGCGTGCGTTTTCCGCGGCCTGCGGGGAATTGGCGCTGCGCCTGAACGCGGCCGGCATCCGCCATGTGCCGTATGTTCTGGATGAAGGTCTCGACGCGCCATTGCAACGTCTGTTTGCGCAGGGCAAGGCGCGCTTCCAGGAAGGTGCATGAATTTCCTGCTGCCCTCCGCGTTGTTCGCACTGATTGCCCTGGCGCTGCCGGTGTTGATCCATCTGAGCCGGCGCTCGCAGCAGCAACGCACCGATTTCGCCGCCTTGCGCTGGCTGCAGGCCCGCTTCCGCCCCCGCCGTCAGCCGATCGTGCAGGAATGGCTGTTGTTGCTGATCCGCTTGCTTCTGCTGAGCTTGCTTGTGCTTTTTCTGGCGATTCCGGTGCGTCATCATTCGTCGGCCCCGGAACATTGGCTGGTGGCGGTTCCGGGCGTAATCTGGCCATCCGATGCCGAGCTGTCTATGGAGAAATCAATCAGCCGGCATTGGCTGGCTCCGGGATTTCCGACAGCTGAGCGTCCTGCGCCAAGCGCGACGGTGCCGGTAGCAAGTCTATTGCGCGAACTGGATGCAAAGCTTCCCGCCGGAACTCGTTTGACGGTGTTGGTTCCGGAACGTCTGCACGGCTGGGATGCCGAACGCCCGCAATTGCAGCGCTCGGTGAATTGGCGGGTTGTCAAAGGCCAGATGCATGAACATGAATCGCTGCATGAACTGCCAGCCATGGTGCTTACACCCGATCCGGCCAAGGCCGACAGTGCACGGTATTTTCGTGCCGCCTACCGGGTCTGGCAAGCGCATTTGCCGGAGGCGAAGCAACGCGACGTGCCGATACTTGCCGCGGATGCCGTACCGCCGGAATCGGCGCGGATATGGGTGTATCTATCTTCCGGAAAAATTCCGGAAACTGCTCGCCGGTGGGTTCAAGGTGGCGGCACACTCATGCTTGCACGGGATGCGGTGTTCGATGCCGGAACATCTGACGTGCTTTGGCGCGCGGAAGACGGCAACATCCTGCTCGAGCAGCAGGCCGTCGGCAAAGGGCGCATTCTTCAATGGCGACAGCCCTTGAATGCAACGCAAACCCCGCCACTGCTTGATGCCGGCTTTCCGGAGCGTTTACAGGCCGTGCTGACCACATCACCCCAACCGGATGCCACGTTTGCCTCAATGCAACAGCCACGTACCGGTGCCTCGCCTGTCGTGCCCGATCCGCAACCGCTGCAATCGTGGCTGATGCTTGCCGTCGCGCTGTTGTTCGTTGCCGAGCGAGTTCTGGCCACAAGACCAGGCCGGAGCTTGCCGGCATGACGGTCGTGGCGCGTCCAATGCGCTGGCTCAGGCAGGCTCGCCGGCGTGAAGCCGGCATCGCGCTTGTCACAAGCATTCCGCTGTTGGCAGCAATGGGCTTCATCCTCTGGCGGAGCTTCGGGACCTTTGCTGCCGGTGTGTTTGTAGCGACTGCGTTATTGTTGTTGGGCATCATTTTGCAGCGCCGACTGAAGAACAGGGACGAAGCTTGGCTGATAAAGCGTCTGGATACGCTGGCGGTCATGGAAAACAGTGCCGATCTGCTGTTCGGCAACCCGGAAGCCGAACCGCGTCTGGTGGCCTTGCAGCGTCAACGGGTGCAGCAATGGCTGGCGGCCTTGCCGGAGCAGGATCTTCGCCGGCCGTATCCTATGTCACGTATTTCCGGACTGCTGCTGCTGTCCTTGGTCTTGATGGCTGCCGCCTATTTCTGGCCGAAGCCGCAGATTGCCGGAATCTCCAGCACGAAGGCGACCTCGGAATCGGTGCTGCGGGTTCCGGTAAAACTGATTGAAGCACGCCTCCGAATCAGCCCGCCGGGGTACACGGGACTTGCGGTGCGCAACGAAACCGGTCTTCCGGCGAAATTTCCGGAGGGCAGTCGCATTGCCTGGAAATTGCGTTTCGCGCCGCAACCCGAGCAGGTGCAGTTGCAGTTTTTCAGCGGCCGTACATTGCTTCTACGCCGCGAAGGCGATGTCTGGACGACGGATGCCGTCATGCCGGCATCGGATGTGTACCGGGTCGTCATTGACGGGCAAGCCCAGACCAAACCCTGGCAGCGCCTGGATGCCATTCCCGATCGGGCGCCGCAATGGCGCGTCAGTCTGCCCGATCGCAGCCTGAGTCTGCTTGCGCCGGGCCAGCGCACATGGCCGCTGCAGCTGGAGGCCGAAGACGATTACGGCTTGGCCGATGCGGTCATAAAAATACAACTTGCACAGGGCAGCGGCGAGAACATCCAATTCAAAAGCATCAGCCGGCCATTGAACGGCCAGGGCACGTCAAAACGGCGGCGTTATACCACCACATTGGATCTGGCAGCGCTCGGCATGCAGACCGGCGATGATCTGATTGTGAAGTTCCGTGTCGGCGACCGGCGCCGGCCACAGGCCAACAGTACGGTCAGCGCCGCGTATATCCTACGCTGGCCGGTCGGGGACGCCTATGAGGCCAGCGGCGTCGAAGGCATGCTGAAAAAAGTGATGCCGGCCTATTTCCGCAGCCAGCGCCAGATCATCATCGATACCGAAAAGCTGCTGGCGGAAAAGAAGAAAGCCAGCCGGGAACAATTCGAAATCCGCTCCGATACCATCGGAGTCGATCAGCGCATTCTGCGGCTGCGTTACGGACAGTTCCTCGGTGAAGAAACCGAAACTCCGGAACCACCGCCGGAAGACGGCGAGCACAGCGCGGATGATGGACATGATCACGGCGATGGCAAAGCGCCTGAAAAATCCGCGACCGTTTCCGATCAGAGCATCCTCGAAGAATTCGGCCACACCCATGACGTTCCGGAAGCCGCCACCCTGCTGGATGCCGAAACCAAATCCTTGCTGCGTTCGGCATTGAATGAAATGTGGCAGGCTGAACTGCACTTGCGTCAGGCTGAGCCGGCCAAAGCATTGCCCTTCGAATACCGGGCGCTGGCCTTCATCAAGAAAGTCCAGCAGGCCGAACGGATTTATCTGGCGCGTGTCGGCCCCGAGTTGCCGCCGATTGATGAAAGCCGTCGACTCAGCGGCGACCGCAGTGGCTTCAAGGCGCCCGAAGACCTGCTGCGCGCCGCCGATCGCGAGGATGCTCCCCTGATGGTGTTCTGGCAAAGCCTGGATGCGTCGGATCGGCCGGAGACGGCCGGGTTGAAACGTTGGATGGCCGATCATGGCGATCGTCTGCCCGATGCGCTGGGTCTGAAAGTGGCGCTGGCGGAAATGGAGAGTCGGCCGGATTGCCGCAGTTGCCGGGAAGCCGTAAAAGCACTGCTTTGGCCGGTATTGGCAAAGCCGCCGGCCATGCCGAAGACACGGCGTCCGCAACCGGTTGAGAGTCCCTATCAGCGTGCATTGCAAAGGGTGCGACAGCCATGATCTCAACAAGTCTTCTTGCCAGTCTGTTCGCGATTGCCGTGCTGATCAGCGCGGTTCAAATCCGGCGTGCGGCACGTCGGCATCCGTCACGTCCCTGGCGCAGCATCGCATTGACGGTATTGAACGCGCTTTCGGCGCTGATGCTATATTTCACCCTGATACCGCCTTCTCGGCAGGCGCCTACCGGCCAGCGCGTAGTGATGACGGCTTATTCCGATTCGGTCAGCGCGCTTCCCGATGGCCAGCGTGTCGCCTTACCGGAGGCACCGGTAAGAAAAGAGGTGCCGCGTGTTCCGGATCTGGCGACATTGCTACGTCGGTCGCCGGATATCGGAAGCTTGCTGATTGTCGGTGACGGCCTGACGGCGCGTGATCGGGAGTCGGTGACGGGCCATGGCATCCGGGTTCTGCCCGGCGCAGCGCCTGTCGGCCTGGTGGATTTCTGGATGCCGGAATCCATTGTGATCGGCAACCGTTGGCAGCTGCGACTGCGTGTTTCCGGCATTGCCGGTGCGCGTATTGAATTGCGCGACCCTTCCGGAGCCTTGGTCGATGCCAAAGCCATCGACGCCTCCGGAGACGCCGCATTGTCCGACATCGCCCGTGCGGCCGGTCGGGTGAATTATCAACTGCGGGTCTTGGATTCCACGGGAAAAATCAGGGAGAGCTTCACGGTGCCGGTTGCCGTCAGCCAACCACCGGCATTGAAACTGCTCAGCCGCTCCGGCGGTCCCGGCCCCGACCTGAAAGCGCTCCGGCGCTGGGCATTGGATGCGGGTCTGCAGCTGCAAAGCCACATCGATCTCGGACCGGGCATGGCCGTGCGCACCGAGGATGCCGCAATCCGTGCCGACACCTTGGCCGCGCAAGACATGCTGATTGTCGACGAACGGGCCTGGCAGGGATTCGATGCCGGCCAACGACGAACAATCCGCGAGGCCGTTGGAAACGGTCTCGGGTTGTTACTGCGCGTGACCGGACCGGTGTCGGAACAGATGACCGCGGATTTCCGGCAGATGGGCTTGCGCATCGAGGCGGCAGCTCTCACCCAAAGCGTGCAAATGAAGCCGGATACCGGAAACGCCGAATGGCCGACATTGACCCGGCAAGCGCTTCGCGTCAGCGGGGCCGATGCCAGGAGTGCGCTTGTCGGTACACAGGGCGAAGCTTTGGCAATCTGGCGTGCACAGGGTAATGGCCGCGTCGGCGTCCTCCTGTTATCGGACAGCTACCGTCTGGCCTTGGCCGGCTTCGGCGATGCCCACAGCCGGATCTGGAGCGATCTGGTTTCGGTGTTGGCGCGTCCGCAATCGGAAGCGCCACCGGTGCGACGTAGCGATTTGGCCTGGCCGCACGAACGCGTGGTGTTCTGTCAGTTACAGCCGGATGCCAACATTCAGTCCGAGGGTGAATGGCAGGAATTGCTTGTCGAAACCACCGGAATGAACCGGGGCTGCGCGGGATTCTGGCCGGAGGCCACGGGCTGGTACACGCTGAATAGCGGCGAAAACCGCTTGCCGTTTTATGTTCACGCGCCGAAAGAAGGCGAAGCGCTGCGGCGCAGTATGATCCGTACCGCCACGCTGAAACTGGCCACGCGCGCTCCGAATACGGCCATGGCATCACGCGTGCCGGTACCGGGTTCGCCTTGGCCCTGGTTCATCGGTTGGTTGGTGGCTAGCGGTCTGCTGTGGTGGCTGGAGCGCAGCCGGTTCGGGCGTGAACGTGTTCTGTAATTAGGAAAGCCAATGGTTAGTGATGGCTTTGCGTGAAAGGACTACCAATCCGATGGCGATCAGCAATACGACGCCCTGCATGGCCATCACGAAGCTGCCGGGATTGACGCCGCTGAGGATGAACAGGCCGATGTCCTGCACGATCACGCCGGTTAGTGATATTTCGAGCAGCCGTGCTGACCAGCGCTTGCGCAGAATCAGGCCGATGCAGCCGGCTGCGCCGCCCCAGACCGCAACGGCCGTAGCCGCCACCGCCCAAGCCGGACGACTGTTGTAGAGCGCTTGCTGCGTCGCATCCATGGCGGCGATATCTTCCGTGCTCAGCATGGCGTCGCTGAGATAGGCGGCACAGCCCATCAGGTTCCAGAACAGGGCGAGGATTGAAACGGGCAGATACCACTTCGGACGTGCGGACATGGCGGACTCCGTACTCAGGTTTCCGCCATTACAGCGGCCTGCCGTGCATCCGTCAAGTTGCCAGGCTAGGGGTTCCGCTCAGAGCGCAGGAAGGGGAGCAATGTCGCGCTCCATGCTCTGTATCCGGCGTCATTCGGGTGTACGCCATCGGTGACGAAAAATGCCGTCTTCTGCTTGCCGGTCGAATCCGTGAATAGCGGATACAGATCAAGGAATACGGTATAAGCGGCATGCGGCTGACGTGCAGCCAAGTCCTTTATTCGGGCGTTGACCGGAACCACCACATCGCGGTTGCGCACTTCGTCGTTGGTCGGCAGTAGCGACTGCAGGATGATGCGCGCCTTCGGTTTTCGGGCATGCACGGCATCCAGGACCGACACAATCCCTGCGAAAACGCTCTCGACCACCGGATCTTCCTGTGCCCAGGTATTGTTGATGCCAATCATCAGCACGATGAACTCCGGATCCAGTTCCGGCGCATCCAGTTGGCCCAGGCCGCCTACAGCCTTTGGCTGGATGCGGTAAAGCACATGTTCGGTTCGGTCACCAGAAATGCCCATGTTCAGGGCCCGGTTTTCCGGAAGTCCTTCAACGAAGGACGGCTTCCAGCTGTCTATGCCGAACTTCTGCCCGCGCACCCAGGGGTTCTCGCCGAGTTGCCAGAAATCTGTGATGGAGTCGCCGAGAAAGACCAGTTTCAACGCCGGCAAGGCGGCACGGTTTTCCAGTTCGGCATTGATGGTTTCCGAGCGTAGCTGCCAGTACTCCACGCGCCGTAACGGGGATTCCGAAACAAAACCGTTTTCGCCTGCGGCGGAAACCGAACAGGAAACGGCAATCGCGGCAAAAGCCAGCATCCGAAACATGGGCAACATGAAGCGTAAATTCGATAATGGCTGCGTCTTCATGAAGTCGATGTCCTTGGTGAATGGCCGAGTTATTTCTGCAGTTCCCGCAAGCCCATCTCCGCCAGCATCTGCACCATACGACCGGCTTGCTGGGCCTGTTCGCTCGAGGCATTGCCCTGCTGTGCGCGCTTGGCCACGCCTTGGGCGATGGCAGCCAGGCGGAAAAAGCTAAAGGCCAGAACGAACGGCCAGTCGGCGGGAATGCTGCGCCCGGTCAACTCGGCATAACGGACCAGCAGCGCCGGCTCGTCGGGAATGCCGAGTGCTTCGCGGTCCATGCCGGCCAGACCCGGCAGCGCCGGATTGCGCGGCAGACGCAGCGCCATGCACAGATAACCCAGATCGGCGAGCGGGTGGCCGAGCGTGGACAGCTCCCAGTCGACCACGGCCAGCACCTGGCCACCGTCCGGCGTGAACATGAGATTGTCGATGCGGAAATCCCCGTGCACCAGGGCAATGCTGCCATCGTCATCCGGACAGCGCGGGGGGAGCTGCGTAATCAGCGCTTCCATGGCCGGTATGGCCTGGGTTTCCGAATCGCGGTATTGCCGGCTCCAGCGGTCCAGCTGCCGTGCGAAATAATTGCCCGGTTTGCCATAATCAGCCAGACCGGCTTTACCGACATCCACGGCGTGGATGGCCGCCAGCGTCCGCAACAGAACCTCGTAAAGTGCGGTGCGCTGTTCCGGCCGCAGTTCCGGCAGGGACGGATCCCAGAACACCCGACCGTCGATGTAGGACATGACATAGAACATCGAGCCGATGACCGTGTCATCGGTGCACAGGTGCGGGGTGTGTGCAACCGGAACACCGGAGTCGTGAAGTGCTTTCAGTACCCGGAATTCCCGGTCCACCGCATGCGCCGAGCCGAGCAGCGTTCCTGGCGGTTTGCGCCGAAGCACATAGCGCCCGCTGGCGGCTTCCAGCAGATAGGTGGGGTTGCTCTGGCCGCCATTGAACTTGGTCGACTGCAGCGGACCGCGAAAACCGGGAATGTGGGATTTCAGGTATTCGGCCAGCGCCGCATCCGGAAGTTGCAGGGAAGCGCGGGAGTCGCCCATCGAATTACTTCAGCAGCCCACGCGCCAGGGAGGTGATGTGTACTTCGTCCGGACCATCGACCAAACGCAGACAGCGCGCGCCGGCCCAGGCATGCGGCAGGAACGGATGCTGCAGACCTTCGGCACCGAACAGCTGAATGGCGCGGTCAATGACCTGCAGCGCCATGCGGGGCGCGACGATTTTGATCATCCCGATTTCGTTTTTAGCGGCCTTGTTGCCGCCGGCGTCGAGCATGGTGGTAGCATTGAGCGTGAGCAGCCGCGCCTGCGCGATCTCACAGTGGGATAGGGCGATCATTTCCTGCGCCATGCCCAGCGCACCGAGTGGCTTGCCGAAAACGACGCGCGACTTCGCGCGCTCGATCATCAGTTCCTGCGCGCGTTGCGCCAGACCGATCAGGCGCATGCAGTGATGGATGCGGCCCGGCCCGAGCCGCGCCTGCGCCAGGGCGAAGCCGCCACCTTCGGCACCGATTAGATTCGATTTCGGGACACGGACATTCTCGAAAATGAGTTCCATGTGTCCGCTGGGCGCGTCATCGAAGCCGAACGCTTCCAGCGCACGCGCAATGCGAACCCCCGGTGTGTTCATCGGCACCAATACCATCGAGTGCCGTGCATGTTTATCAGCATCCGGATTGGTCACGCCCATCACGATCAGGATGGCACAGCGCGGATCGCCTGCGCCGGTGATCCACCATTTGCGCCCGTTCAGGACATAGTCGTTTCCGTCCGCACGGATGCCCAATGCGATATTGGTGGCATCGGAAGAGGCCACCTCCGGTTCGGTCATCGCAAACGCGGAGCGGATTTCGCCACGCAGCAGCGGTGCCAGCCACGCGGCTTTTTGGGAGTCGTTGCCGAAGTGCGCCAGCACTTCCATATTGCCGGTATCCGGCGCATTGCAGTTGAACACCTCCGATGCCCACAGTACGCGTCCCATCTGTTCGGCCATCGGCGCATAGTCCCGGTTGCTCAGTCCGGCGCCGTGTTCGGCATCGGGCAGGAACAGATTCCACAGACCGGCATCACGGGCCTGGGCTTTCAGGGCTTCTATCCGGGGGCATTGGAGCCAGCGGGTTTGAGGATCGTTTTGCCATGCGGCAACCTCGGCTTCCGCCGGGTAAACATGTTCCTGCATGAATTCCGATAACTTCCGGAGCAGGATATCGGCGCGGGTGCTTGCGGGATTGATCGGACTCAAAGCGAACTCCTGGAAAATTGACAGAATAACCACTGGTACCTCGGCTGTGGACGAAAAAGCCGTCCGACCATCATAAGTACTGTGCCGAAAGCGGGCAACGCCTAAGGACGGTAATCCAAATCGCAATTGCTGCTTTTGAAAACGATCGGGTCGATCGGTCCGACCCATCCCGGAGGTTTGGGTTGCACGTCGCGTTCGAAAGTCGCGATGCATTCACGCTCGTAACGTACGCTGTAGGCATCGAGATCAATGCCGTTCAGGCCTGCTTCGACGCGCGGATGCTGTTGGATGAAAGCCAGCATCACATCCAGATCTCTCCGGTTCTGGTATTGCGGCGGCAGCGTGGCCTGCGCCGGCAGGGCGAGAAGAAACAGCAATGCAGTGAATGATTTCATGGGGTGCTCCGGCGGCAAGTGCTGGACTTAGGAGGTTGGAAGATCCGTGGCATGCAGCTCGTCCATCAGTTTAAGCCAGTAATCCGTACCGAGTGCACGTGCCTTGGCGATGTTGTTTTCCGGGATGGAATCCGGATCGGGATAGCTGGCGATGGCGGCTTCCAATCCATCCTCCCGGAGCAGGTGCAGCATCGGATAGGGACTTCGGTTGGTGTAATTGGCCGGGTCATCGGCGTCGGTGTCGGCAAAGCGGTAATCCGGGTGGAAGCTGGCGACCTGATACACGCCCTCATAGCCGCGATCGGCCAGCAGATCTTCAGCCAAACCGGCAAGATTCAGATAGTCGTCAAAATCGGCGAAGCCTTCCGGCAGGATCAGAAGCGTGGTTTGCGTTCCGTCATCGGCATCCAGAAGTATGCATTCGTCAATCAGCTGCAAGAGCACGGATTCAATGTTCGGCTCCGGGCTGATGATGAAGCGCACGGTATTGCGGCGCAGCTCGCGTTTGGCGAAGGGGCAGAAATTCATGCCGACCACCACGGTTTCAATCCACTGCCGGGTAAGGGCAATGACGACATCTTGAGAGGACGGATCGCTCATCCGCTATTTGACGTCGACCAGCTGCCAGTGACTGCCGGCCAGAAGCCGCATGCGGTGCTTGAATGCGGTGCCGTTGAGTACGGTATCGGCGACCAGCATGAAGCCGAGTCCGTGCAGTTTCCCGGATACATTCGCTTTGGCATCGATGGCCAACAGTACCGGATCGACCCGGTCAGCCTCATCTTCATCCATGTCGGCCAGCCAGTTCTCGATGTAGCGGCGGTCGGCAATGGCGTGCTGCAGCTGTTCTGCGAATCCTTCGAGACCTTTTGCGGTGAAGCTGAGCGCGGGATTGCCGCCGCGTGCGCTTTCCGGGTCGGGCAGGGTGATGTAGAACTTCATGGCGGACTCCCGGAAAAAGGAAAGCGCGGTTGCCGGCGCCTTCCAGTGTAGCAAAGCGCAGGGCATCAATCGCCCTGAGCTTCCATGGTCGGCCCGTATTCCTGACCGACGCTCAGGCCGGTCTGCTGGCGATTGAAATAGAATTCCGGTGCCGGGCGCTGCTTGCCACCGATTTCGGCCATGGTGGCGGCATCGAACAGACGGCCGTTGACCATCACGTAAGCGGTATCGATGGTGTTCTCGATCTTGTCCAGCGGGTTGCTGTTGGTGATGACCAGATCCGCGCGCTTGCCGGCTTCCAGTGAGCCGATTTCGGCACTGAAGCCCAGATAATCGGCACCATCGATGGTGGCGGCACGCAGGGCTTCCCAAGGTGAGAAGCCGCCCTGCACCAATGACCAGATTTCCCAGTTCGGCGACAATCCCTGCATCTGGCCATGGCCGCCGACCTGGATGCGGATGCCGGCATCGCGCAGGCGTTTGGCCTGTTGTGCCACCTTGATGTGGTAGTAATCCCAGTCAGGTGCGGTTTCCCGGCGGATCGAACGGGCGTCCAGGGCCTCGCGCGGGTAGAAATTCAGGAAGCGCTGGTTTTCCCAGATGTTCATCTTGTCGTACCACCAGTACTCGGCATTCAGCCCGCCGTAGTTGACCACCAGCGTCGGCGTATTGCGGACATCGGTGGCCTTCCAGGTCTCGACCACATCCTTGTACAGCGGTGCGACCGGAATATTGTGTTCGACTCCGGTGACGCCATCGAGAATCATGGTCATGTTGTGGTTGAAGGTGGAACCGCCTTCCTCGACAACCAGAACGCCATGTTCGCGCGCGGCCTGGTTAATCTGCTGGCGTTGGTCGCGACGCGGCTGGTTGTAACTCTTGACGCTGAACGCACCGACCGCCTTCATGCGCGCGATGGTGTTTCGGGCATCCTCGAGCGAGTTGATGACGGCTTTGAAATCGCCGTCGGCGCCGTACAGGATGGTGCCGGTCGACATCACGCGCGGACCGACCAGCGTACCGGCCTTCTGCAGTTCGGCCTGCGAGAAAACCGTTTCCGAAGTTGCCGACGGATCATGCATGGTGGTGATGCCGAACGCGAGATTGGCATAGTAGGCCCAGTTCTGCTGCGGCACCACGCCGCCGCCGAAGTGCGCCGCATGTGCATGGGCATCCACGAGGCCTGGGAAAATGGTCTTGCCGCGGGCATCGATGATGCGCGCACCGGCAGGCACCGCAACACTTTCGCCGACTGCGGTGATTTTGTCGCCCTGCACCAGCACGGTACCGTTATCGATGATCTCCTGCTGGCGTTCGGCATTCTTCATGGTGATGATGCGGGCGCCGGTGAAGGCTACGGTTTCGGTAGGGCGGTCGCTCGGCACACTGAAGGCCATCGAGGTTGATGCATTCGAAGCGCCGGGTTTGATGTCCCGGCTGAAATACTGGTTGCCCAGCATCCAATGCACGCTATCGGCATCCGACCAGTGCAGGTAGGGACCGGCACTGCTGGTCAGTTTGGTGACCGGCACCGCGCTGGTGTCCTTGCTCAATTCGATGCTGCCGCCATAGGCTGGCAGCGGTGCGACATACGCATTGAACAATTCAGTGAATGCGACATGCTTACCGTCCGGGCTGAGTTGTACGGAATCGGCGTATTTCAGGCTCAGAATTTCACGTTTATCCTGGCCATGAAGGCCGATGCGGTTCACCTTTTTGGAAAGCCCACCGCCGCTCATGTACAGCAGCGATTTCGAATCCGGGGTGAACTGCGGCTCGCCGCCGTCGGCGATCTTCTGCGGTGACCAGTTCGCGGTCGGGGTGATGTAGATGCCGGGGGTGCCGGTGTTCAGGCTGCCGGTGAGACTGCCGCCGCCGTCCTTGATGAACACCAGATACTTGCCGTCCGGCGACCACTTCGGCTGGTAATAAAAACCGGGCTCATCGCTCAGCGTGCGGATGCTGCCGCTGGCCAGGTCGATTTCGCGGATGCTGCCCTGGGTTTTGTCGCTCCAGGCCGTGTAAAGCAGCTTGCGGCCGTCACGGCTGAAATGCGGCTGGTATTCGAAGGCGGTGCCTTCTGCGGTCAGGCGGGTGATCGCGCCGTTCGGCAGACTGCGCTTCCAAAGATGTCCAACGGCATGGAACACCACGGTGTTGCCGTCCGGCGAAGTCGCCACATCGCGCAGCATTTTCGGGGTGAAGCTGTCGCCTTCCAGCGTGTGGCTGACCCGGATCGGCGCGGTCAGCTTCTGCTGCACCTCGGCGTTGAACGCGATCGGACTCGGCTTGCCGCTGGCCATGTCGACGCGCCAGAGCTTGCCTTGGGCCCAGATCACCACCGACTGCGAATCCGGGGTCCAGTTGAAATTCGCGTAGGGGCCGAAAATCGCCCACACCTCCTGCATGTCGTGCGAAAGACCGTCCCACACCGGCGTCACTTTGCCGGATTTGAGATCGAGCACATGCAGTACGGTCTTGTCGCGCACACGTTTGATGAAGGCCAGACGCTTGCCGTCGGGCGAGGGCTGCGGGCGGATGGCGCCACCGGGAGTGTTCACCACGGTTTCGATGTCGCCGGTTTCGCGGTCCAGGCGTTTGATGGCGTAGATCACGCCATGCACATTCTTGTTGTATTCGAAGGAACTGCCGGGGCTCACGTCTTCCGAGTAATACACGTAGCGGCCATCCGGACTGACCGCCGGCTCGCCCAGATCCATCTGGTCGTTGCGGCGCTTGTTCAGCTGCAGGCCTTCGCCGCCGTTGCGGTGCGTCATCCACAGCTCGCCCGCGCCGAGCGAGCGGCCCGAGGTGAAATGCTTGCGGCCGATCAGATACTGGCCGTCCGGCGTCCACACCGGATTGTTGAACAGCCGGAAATTCTCTTTGGTCACCGCGACGGCGTTGCCGCCATCGGCGGCCATGCGCCAGAGATTGTTGCCGCCACCGCGGTCGGAGGTGAACGCGATTTCGCGGCCATCGGGCGAAAACCGGGGCTGTACGTCCCAGGCCGGACCGGTGCTGATGCGTTGGGCGGTGCCGCCGGAAATCGGCAACAGGTAGATGTCGCCCATCATCGAGAACACGATGCGTTTGCCATCCGGACTGACATCCAGATCGAGCCAGGTGCCCTCATCGGTGCTGAAGCGCACGCTTTTGGTTTTGCCGTGGTCGGCGGAAACATCCCAGGCCGGTTTATCGGCGGCGGCCAGCGGGGCAAGCAACACGGCGCTGCAGAGCAGCGCCAGCGGTTTGATGGTCATGGAAATCGTCCTTTAGGGTTTATAGGCGCGCGGCAGGGGGCCTTCGGGAGCCAGATAGCGGTCACGCAGCAGAGTCTGACGCGAAACCAGTGGGGTATTTTTACCGGCCAGCCACATCACGGATGCCGTTGAAGCCACATCCAGCGGATCGCCGGTCCACAGCACCAGATCGGCGGTTTTCCCGACCTTGATGCTGCCTATTTTACTGTCTACGCCCAGTGCCTTTGCCGGTGCCGAGGTAATGCCGGCAAGGCCCGCTTCCCACGGCAGGCCATTGGCAACCGCCACGCCGGCGATTTGACGGACTTTGCGCGCGTTGTGGGAGGAATCATTGCCGTTGATGAAACTGACGCTGACCCCGGCGCGGTGTAGGCGCACGGCATTCTCTTCGCTGGCGCCTATCTGCTCGAAGCTGCCGGGCAGATTGTCCATGGCGTCCAGGAACACCGGCACCTTGGCCGCCGCCAGTTCGTCACTGAGGCGCCAGGCTTCGGCGCCGCCGACGATGGCGATTCGGATGCCGGTTTTTGACGATAGTTTCAAAGCCTGCCGGATATCAGCTTCACGGTTCACCGTCACCAGAAAGCGTTTGCCGAGTGCGGCCGCGTTCAATGCATTGCGTCCGGCCGCGGTCAACAGACGCGGATCTCCGGCAACCGGCAGCTTGGCTTCGGCAAAGGCCTGCTCCAGCAACATGAACTGGGCCGCGCGGCTGGATCCGCTTTCATTCAGCTGGCTGCTGCCGATGCGAATGAAGGGCGTACGACGCAGCGGTTCATAACCGCCGTCCAGGCGCATCACACCGCCTTGGCCGGGCAACAGGCTGCCGCCGGTATTGAGCGCGGTGAAACTCATGCCGCCCACGCGCGCGACCGCCAACAGCGTCGAGCGCGGATTATAGGCACGGGTCGCGTCGAATTCCGGGCGCAGGGTTTCAATGAGTCCGGACTCGCCGGTCTTCAGATTCAGATCGGCGTCAACGGTGCTGTCTTCGGCGCTGATTTCTTCCAGACCGATATCGGTAATGCCGCCGAACAGTCCTGGCGTCAGTGGTTTTCCTCCCGCGTCCACGACCGGTGCATTGCCGGTATTGGCCAGATTGCGGCCGACCGCGCGGATGATGCCGCCCTGCACCAGCACGTCGGCATTCTGCAGGGTGCCCTGCGCACCGGCGGTGTGCACGGTGGCATTGCGGATAAGTACGTTCTGCGCCTGGGCGCCGAAAGCGAAGGCCATCAGGCCGAGAAATAAGATGCGGCGGCTCATGGCTGGCCCTCCTGTCCGAGAATGAAATCGACCCGTGGCTGCAAGGCACGATTGCCGCGGTCATACAGCAATGCGCCGTCGATGTAGACTTTTTCCGCCTTGGCATAGGTCGAGAACGGCATGCCGTTCCAGACCACTACGTCGGCCATTTTTCCGGCCTGAAGGCTACCGGTGCGGTCATCGATCCGCAGTGCCTTGGCGGCATTCGAGGTCAGCCAGCGGATGGCATGTTCGGGGGTGATGTCGATATTGACGCGTTTGGATGACGCAATGACTTTCGCGGCCTCCTGATTCAGGCGTTGGATGCCTTCTGAAGAGTCCGAATGCACGATAGCGCAGCCGCCCGGTACGCGGTCGACCAGCGCGATGTTTTCCTCGATGCCGTCATAGGCCTCCAGCTTGAAGCCCCACCAATCGGCCCAGAGCGCGCCACAGATGTTTTCGCGGGCGAGCAGGTCGGCCACCTTGTACGCTTCCACGGCATGGTGGAACGAGGCGATCTTGAAGCCGAACTCCCTCGAAAGATCGATCATCTGTGCCATTTCATCGGCACGGTAGCAGTGGATGTTGACGGTGATGTCGCCGCGCATGACGCCAGCCAGCGTTTCATTGCGCAGATTGGGTTCAGGGGTTTCGCCGCGGTCGAGCTGACGGCGGTAGCCTTCGGCGTTCTGGAAGGCTTCACGGAAACCCGCCATGTTGCCCATGCGCGTGGCAGGACCACCCTTATTGCCGTAAACCCGCTTCGGATTCTCGCCACAGGCCATTTTGATGCCATGCGGCGCATCGGGGAATTTCATGTCCTGTACGGTGGTGGCGGCCACATTTTTCAGGATGACACTGCGGCCGCCGATCAGATTGGCGGAGCCGGGAAGGATCTGCAGGCTGGTGACGCCGCCGGCCAATGCTTTGGCGAAGCCGGCATCCTGCGGCCATACCGAGTGCTCGGCCCAGACTTCGGCCGTGACCGGGCTGGTCATTTCGTTGCCATCGCCGGTGGAGTCGATACCCGGGCTCGGGTAAACACCCAGATGCGAGTGCGTATCGATGATGCCGGGAGTGATCCATTTGCCGGTGGCATCGACGCTAAGCGCTCCCTGCGGGGCGGCCAGGTTTTTGCCAACAGCCTGGATTTTGCCATCCTGCATCAGCACATCGGCGTCATCAAGGCGTTCGCCGGTACCGGTCAGCACGGTGGCATTGCGAAGTAACACGGGCGGCGAGGTGATGGGCCGGTAGGTGCTGGCATAGGGTGCGGGCTTGGCGGCTTCAGGCGCGGCTTTCGATTTTTTGGCCTGTACAGGGGTTGCGCACAGGGCGAATGCCATGGCCAGGCAGAGCGGGGTTTTTGACATGGGAATCTCCGGTTGAACGGATAACGTATAGCAGATGGCGCCATCTGCCAACAATTTTTACCGGAAAGCCGACGCATGGCACAATAGTGCAAAGGAGAGCCCATGAAAGATAAACAGGAAATCGTCAGTAACTGGCTGCCGCGCTATACCGGTCTGGCGCTGGAGGATTTCGGCGGGCACATTCTGCTGACCAACTTCGGCGGTTATCTCGATACCTTCGCCCGCCTCACCGGTGCCGAGGTGGTCGGCCGTGACAAGCCGATGCCCAGCGCCACATTTGACGGCATCACCATGATCAATTTCGGCATGGGTTCGGCCAATGCCGCCACCATGATGGATCTGCTCAGTGCATTGCCGCCGAAAGCCGTGCTGTTCCTGGGCAAATGCGGCGGCCTGAAAAAGAAGAACCAGCTCGGCGACTTGGTCCTGCCGATTGCCGCCATCCGCGGCGAGGGCACTTCCAATGACTACCTGCCGCCGGAAGTGCCGGCCCTGCCGGCCTTCGCCATGCAACGCGTGATTTCGACCATGATCCGCGATCTGGACCATGACTACTGGACCGGTACCGTCTACACTACCAACCGCCGGGTCTGGGAGCATGACGAGGAATTCAAGAGCTACCTGCGCAAGTTGCGCTGCATGGCCATCGACATGGAAACCGCGACCATCTTCGCCGCCGGTTTCGCAAATTCGATTCCCTGTGGCGCCTTGCTGCTGGTGTCCGACCAGCCGATGGTGCCGGAAGGGGTGAAAACCGAGGCTTCGGACCGCAAAGTCACCCAGAACTTCGTCGAGCGCCACATCACGATCGGCATCGAGGCCTTGAAACTGATCCGCCGTCACGGCAAATCGGTCAAGCATCTGCGCTTTGATTGATGTGCGTTGCCCGGAAACAAAAACTCCCGCGAAGGCGGGGGTTTTCCTTAGTCGATGACGGGATTCAGAAAATGAAATTGATGTAGGCCACTTCATCGGGCTTGCCGTCCTGCGCACGCACCTTTTTTCGGCGAATCCAATCCGCCGCCGCTGCTGCGGGCGTCGAGACACATCGCAGTCATCATCAGTAGGGTAAATTTCATGCCGCGGAATCCTCCTTTCAGGCATGCCTAGAATCTACTGAACTTAGTGCAAAGCAAAGCCTCGGCCCATAACCGGTACATGGCCGCCGAGGGGTGCAGCCCATCCTCGGCATGCATGCGCGGGTCGGCGCTGAACCGGCGGGTCAGGACAGTGACATCGAGCAGGGCGATACTGCGCGCACTGCAGCGCTGGGCGATGGCCTGATTGTAGGCATCGATTTCAACACTGACCTGGTTCAGATCACGTCCGCAGGTCGCGCCAAAGGGGGTCTGTCCCCAATCGGGAATCGACAACACCTGGACACGCTCCGGGCGGTCTGCCACGGCGGTCATCGCCCTATCCAGCAGGGCATTGAATTCCCTGTCGAAACTGTCCACATCGCGGCCGCGGTATTGATTGTTGACACCGATCAGCAATGTCGCCAGATCCCATGCGCCAAGCGGTTGGGCAAGCGTGATGGCCTGAGCCAGTTCATCCGTGGTCCAGCCGGTTTGGGCGATGACATGCACCGGACGGGCGATGACATGGCCTTCGGCCTGCATCAGATCGGCCCATTGTTCGACCCAGCGCTGATCGGGCGCTACGGCCTCACCGATGGTGTAGGAATCGCCGAGGGCGAGAAGGTGATGCATTCAGGAATCCCGAGGGCAAGGGGTTCCAGCGATGATAACGGGAATCCCCCCGGACTGAACACCGGTGCCGAATGCCGTTACCATAGGCGCATGACCGAAATCGCGCATCCCCTGCCGCCCGACCTGCTCGCCGTTGCCAAGCGTCTGCTGCATCGGTCGGCCGATTGCCACAAGTACGATTTCGGCCGGGTATTGGTCATCGGCGGTAGCCGCTCCATGGCCGGTGCGCCGGCCTTGGCCGGCATGGCGGCCCTGCGTGGGGGTGCTGGACTGGTGGAGGTCTGCGTGCCGCAGTCAGTGGCGGCCACGGTCGCCGGGTTCGATCCGGCCCTGATCGTGCATGGCCTGCCCGAGGCGGCCGGCGGAAGTTTTGATGCGGCGGCGGTCAACGCCCTGCTGGCATTGGTGCAACATGCCGATGTGGTGGTCTGCGGCCCGGGCATGGGGCGTTCGCCCGCGTTGCTGGATTTGGTACTGGCACTGTGGCGGGATTTTCCGCGTACCCTGTTGCTGGATGCCGATGGTCTGAATGCTTTGGCCGAACTTCCCGAAGACCGCCTGAAGTTGCCGGCCGGTCCGCGCATCCTGACGCCGCACGCGGGCGAAATGCGCCGCTTGCATGCCGGCACATCGGCCGGACATCCCGAATTCGAAGCGGCGGTGGATGCCTTTGCCCGCGCCCGTCATGCTGTCCTGGTCCTCAAGGGATATCGCAGCCGGATCACCGACGGCACGCGACATGACCTGAATACCAGTGGCAGCCCTGGCCTGGCCTCCGCCGGCACTGGGGATGTGCTGTCTGGGCTGATCGGTGCGATAGCTGCGCAGGGGGTTGCGGCTTATGACGCCGTTCGATTCGGTGTGTGGTTGCATGGCGTGGCCGGTGAATTGGCCTGCGAGGCACTGACGGCACCGGGCATGACCGCCGGTGATGTGCTGGACGCCCTGCCGGTGTCCTGGAAGGCGCTGGACGCGTGACCGATACCTACTTCGATTTTGCGGCCATCGGCTGGCCACCGACGCAGTCTATGGCCGAGATCTTGGCACCTTGGCCCGGTGCGCAATTGGCACGCGTCGTGGCCCAGCATCGCAGCGGCTATGAGCTGGCCCAGCACCCTGAGCACAGTTTTCGTGCCCAGGCGCCGGCTGGTTGGTTGCGGCCGCGTACGGATCCCGAATTGCGCGCCGTGGTGGGGGATTGGGTCGCGCTGGATGCCGCCGGCAAGCAGATTCTCGGCCTGCTGCCACGGCACGCCTTGCTCAAACGCGCCGCCGCCGGCGAACATTTCCAGCAGCAGCTGATTGCCGCCAACATCGATCATGTGCTGCTGGTCAGCGGCATGGACGCCGACTTCAACGCCAAGCGCATCGAACGCTACCTGCTGCTGATTGCGGCCTCCGGCGCCAAGCCGGTCTTGGTGCTGACCAAGCTCGACAAGTGTGGTGATCCTGCATTTTACATTTCGCAATTGGCGGCCCTGGCCGAGGGAGGCATTCCGGTGCACGCTCTCAATGCCAAAAGCCCCAAAGAAGCGGCCGTCCTGCATACGTATTTATCCCCGGGCAAATCGGCGGTACTGGTCGGCTCGTCAGGTGCCGGCAAATCGACGCTGACCAACACCCTGCTCGGAACCGAAAAAATGAAAACCCGTAGCGTGCGCGAGGCTGATGCCAAAGGCCGCCACACCACCACGCACCGGGCGCTCATCGCCTTGCCGCAGGGAGGGTGTCTAATCGACACACCGGGCATGCGTGAGCTGAAGCTCAGCGGTGACGAGCGCTTCGACGAGGGCATGTTCGCCGAATTCGCCACCTTGGCCGGCCAGTGCCGGTTCAGCGACTGCAGCCACGGCAACGAACCCGGCTGTGCAGTTCAGGCAGCCATCACCGAGGGGCGCTTGACGCTTGAGCGTTACCAACACTATTGCAAGCTGAAGGACGAGCGCGATGCGGCGGCCATGACCCTGGCCGACCGTCGCGCATCGGACAAGGCGCTGAGTGCCCGGGTCAAACGCCACGTCAAGGATAAATACGGGCGGAAATAAGCGGTTAGGGCCGGATTAAGCCGGTTTCGACCGGCATTGGGTACAATAGAGCGTTAGCACTAACGGTGCTCGATTCTGGAAGTGGAAATGTCTGAGGAAGATTTCAAGCAAGCGGCACTCGATTACCACCGGATGGCGCCCTACGGCAAGATCAAGGTCAGCGCCACCAAGCCGATGGTGACCCAGCGGGATCTGGCTTTGGCCTACTCGCCGGGGGTGGCGCATGCCTGCGAGGCCATCGTTGCCGACCCGGGGCAGGCGTCTTCGCTGACCGCCCGCGCCAATCTGGTAGCCGTGGTCACCAACGGCACCGCGGTACTCGGCTTGGGCAATATCGGCCCCCTGGCCGGCAAGCCGGTGATGGAAGGCAAGGGCGTTTTATTCCAGAAGTTTGCCGGCATTGACGTGTTCGATATCGAAATCGATGAAAACGATCCGGACAAACTGGTCGATATCATCGCTAGCATGGAGCCGACTTTCGGCGGCATCAATCTGGAAGACATCAAGGCGCCGGAATGCTTCGAGGTCGAACGCAAGCTGCGTCAACGCATGAAAATCCCGGTGTTCCATGATGACCAGCATGGCACCGCGATCATCGTCGGTGCTGCGGTCATCAATGCTCTGCATGTGGCGGGAAAGAACATCGAAGACGTGAAGCTGGCCACCAGTGGTGCCGGTGCCGCCGGTATCGCCTGCCTCGACATGCTGGTCGCACTCGGCCTGAAACCGGAAAATATTCTGGCCATCGACCGCGACGGCGTGTTGTTCGAAGGCCGCGAAGGTTTGGATGAAGACAAGGCACGCTATGCACGCAAAACTGACAAACGTACTTTGGCTGACATCATCGATGGTGCCGATATCTTCCTCGGACTGTCGGCCGGCGGCGTTCTGAAGCCGGAAATGGTCGCCACCATGGCCGCGCGCCCGATCATCTTCGCGCTGGCCAATCCGTATCCGGAAATATTGCCGGATGCGGCCAAAGCGGTGCGTGCGGATGCCATCATCGGCACCGGCCGTTCCGACTACCCGAACCAG
>Ga0102812_10000560_pt1 | contig 26556 bp, 26 predicted proteins | sample ColrivemetaGS713_FD_79334 | JGI IMG/M metagenome (GOLD analysis project Ga0102812, IMG submission 79334) | Estuarine microbial communities from the Columbia River estuary - Flood tide ETM metaG S.713 | ecosystem: Environmental > Aquatic > Marine > Intertidal zone > Estuary | place: USA...
ATATTCAATGCCCTGCTTCGCAAAGCAGCTGCCCTGCCTTTGGCGGTGAAACCTTAACAAGCTTGTTCGTAACCTCGGCAGCGATTGGAGTGAATGAGCCGCAGGCGGGCCAAACATTTTTCGTAAAAGATGTAGATGTCAAAGGGCAAGCTGAACATCAGGTGTTATTGTGAGGGCAATATGAAGCGCAGCCTCGGAACGTGTTACTATCCTGAACATTGGCCGCAAAGCCGGTGGCCAATCGATGCAAAAAAAATGGTTGAAACGGGGCTAACCTGGGTGCGCATTGGCGAATTCGCCTGGCACAATCTAGAGCCGCGCGAGGGGTGTTTTGAATTTGACTGGCTCGATGAAGCGATTGCATGTTTAGGGCAGGCGGGGTTGAAAGTTGTGTTGGGCACGCCAACCGCTACGCCGCCCAAATGGGTGGTTCAAAAATATCCGGATATGCTGGCTATAGACGCGCAGGGGCAGCCGCGCAGGTTTGGCTCTCGCAGGCATTATTGTTTCAGCCATTTGGGCTATCGCCTTCAATGCCGCGATATCGTGGGGCGGCTTGCCAAGCGCTATGGCAATAACCCTGTCGTGGCGGCGTGGCAAACCGATAATGAATATGGCTGCCACGATACCACATTGTCTTATTCAAAAAATGCGGAAGACGGATTTCGCAACTGGCTGCGCGCTATTTTCTCAGATGGTTCTAATGCAGGGGATATAGACGCGTTGAACGCGGCTTGGGGCAACGTGTTCTGGTCGATGTCTTATGCTGATTTTGATGAGATAGAGCTGCCAAACTTAACGGTTACAGAGCCGAATCCGGCACATTCTTTGGCGTTTAGGCGCTATAGTTCAGAGCAGGTCGTTGCCTTTAATAAAGAACAGGTCGAGATTATACGGCAGCATTCATCAGCGCCTATTTCGCATAATTTTATGGGCCGGATAACCGATTTTGATCATTTCAAAGTCGGCGAGGATCTTGATATAGCGACTTGGGATAGCTATCCGCTTGGGTTTTTGGAAGATCGTGTGGGTGCGTCGGTAGATGAGCAAAAAGCTTTTGCACGACAAGGCCATCCAGATTTTCAAGCCTTTCATCATGATCTATATCGAGCGGTTGGGCAGGGCCGATGGTGGGTAATGGAACAACAGCCCGGGCCGGTGAATTGGGCGCCATATAACCCTGTTCCGTTGCCTGGTATGGTGCGGTTCTGGACATGGGAAGCTTTTGCCCATGGCGCCGAGGCGGTCAGTTTCTTTCGGTGGCGGCAAGTGCCCTTTGCCCAAGAGCAAATGCATGCCGGCCTGTTGCGCCCCGACGGGGAAGCTGCACCGGCCTTAAAAGAAGCCGCGCGAGTGGCCGCAGAGCTGGCGGATGCGCCAGATGTTGCGCATGCATCGGCAGAGCTTGCGATTATTTTTGATTATGATGCAGATGCGGCTTGGAGCATTCAACCGCATGGGGCAACGCTTAGTTATTTCGGCTTGGTTTTCGATCTGTATTGTGCGCTGCGCAAGCTGGGAGTCTCGGTCGATTTGATTTCCAGTAAAGTACAAAATTTTTCAGATTATAAAATGGTTTGTGCGCCCGGAATGATGCATATGCCGTCAGATTTAAAGCAAGCTTTGGCGTCAAACAGCGGAGTAAGTCTGATTGGGCCTCGATCAGCTGCGCGCGATGCACATATGACAATCCCCCAGCCTTTGCCCCCTGATATCCCTCACCTTGATGTGACGGTGAGCGCTGTCGAATCCCTCCGTCCAGATATGCCCATCGCGCTTTCAGGCGCAGGCGCGATCAAAGGCTATAGAGAGCTTTTGGAAGGGCATGCTACGCCCATTCTCTTGAGCAAAGCAGGCGATACAGTGGCGATGGAAGATGGCAATTTGGTTTACCTAGGGTCTTGGTTAGATCAGGACGGTTTTATAGAGTTTTTAGAACCGCTATGTCAAAAAGCAGGAATAAAAACGATTAAAATGCCAGAGGGCGTGCGCCGCCGCGTTATGGGGGCTGAAGAGTTTTGGTTTAATCATAACGCGAGGGCCGTTGAGACCATTCATGGTCAGATAAAGCCTGCTGATTTTCTTCGGCTCAGCCCGTCTGAATGATTAGGGCTTGGGGATCGGATCTGAAGGGCAGGGTGGTGCACCTGATCTCTCTTGTTTCGGATGATTTACGGGCGAATATCTCAACATATGGTGCTGTTTTACAAGATTTGAGGTGTAACGATCTTCCGCATTCTTTGGTTCTGGGCTTTCCCAACCTCCAACCTTACTTAACCAACCCGCCCTATCTCGGGGCCATTGTCGGGCGGTATGCAAACCGGATTGCCAAGGCGAGAATAGACGGCGCGACGGATCATCAGCGTTTGGATGCCAATCAAGATGGGTTGCATTGCCTGCACGGCGGATCAGATGGCTCTTCGAGCCGATTATGGGCCATCATCGACTCGGGGTCCGATTTTGTAACATTGGAAGATATTATCCCGGATGGGCATATGGGGTTTGTTGGCACGCTTCGGGTGAACGTGCGGTATCAGTTGGCGCAGTCAAATTTGAAGATCGATATTACCGCCACTTCCGATGCAGCGAGCTTATGCAATTTTACCAATCATAGCTATTTCAATCTCGACGGCCGCCCGCAGATTGATCAGCACCGCTTACAAGTTTTATCGAAGCGTTACCTTCCGGTGGATGAGACTGGCATTCCCAGCCAAGCGCCCACCCCTGTTGCGGGCTCAAAATATGATTTTTCGAATTTTTCAGCGCTGTGCGAAAATGGAACATTTGCTAAAATTGATCACAATTATTGCCTGAATGACCGGCGCCGTCCGATAACCACCGTAGCGCGCTTAAGTACCGATGCGCTTGATATGGAAATGGCAAGCACGGAGCCAGGGGTGCATATTTACACGGGCAGCGGATTGTCTGATTTTTCTGCGAAGGGCCATGCTGGGTACCCTTATCGCGCCTTTGCTGGCATCGCCCTAGAGGCCCAAACCTGGCCTGACGCACCCAATAGACCCGAATATCCAAGCCCCTGGCTTTTGCCCGGCGATGTTTATCACCACGCAACCGTTTATCATTTTGCACGCAGGCAGGCGCGCAGCTCTTAAAAATTACGGAACAGGTCTTAATAGATACGTGTCCATAATCCAGCCATGAGTTTCACGGGCGCGCTGGCGCGTGGTTTTTATCTCTTCGCAACACGAAGAAAGCCGGCCGCTGATTAAAATCTGCTCTGGCATGCCCAAAAATGCACCCCACCATATTTCAAACGCGTCTGGATCCAATCGATCAAACGCGGTTTGACCATCCAGCATTACAACCAAGCTTTCACATTTATCAGGCCAACCGTGATTTGCCAAATTGCGCCCCGTTGTATAGGTGACGGCTGCTCCTAAAGCATTAAGGGGAATGGCATGCGCCGCGGTTAGCAGTTGAACTGATGTCAATCCCGGAACCACAGTGATGCGGATTGCTGCTTTGCGCGGGTTTAACCTTTGGGCAATGCGCAAGCTGCTGTCATAAAGAGAGGGGTCACCCCAGATCATAAGCGCCGCTTTGCCACCATTTGGAAGCGTTCTGTGCAGCGTATCCTGCCAAGTTTTGGCGATCGCGCTGTGCCAATCAACAACCCCCTCTAGATAGGTTTTGGTTTTGGAATCGCGTTTGGGAAGATCAAAATAAACCAAAGGCGGGATTGGCTCGAGACATTTTTCACAAATAGTTTTGCGCAAATCGGCAAGATCAGATTTTTGGGCGCCTTTATGCGGGATTAGAATAACATCAGCGGTTTGAAGTTCGGCAATCGCCTGTCTGGTTAAATGATCTGGATTGCCCATCCCGATGCCGATGAAATACAGATCAATCATTTTGTAGCCCCAATATAAAACGGCCCCATAAAAAAATGAGGCCGCTTTAAGTCTCGTTTCAAAGTTTAAGCAGAATACACGCGCGGCTGCATTAGACCCGACGCTGGAGTATCGCGCATCATTTTTGCCAGCGCCAATACCGCGAGATCAACAACCGGTTCCAAAATAATCACGCTCATATACGCCATGCCGAACAGCCCAACGCTTGCGAAGGTTTCAGCGCCAAACCCCTGGCCGTAAAACACCCAAAAAGCGACCCAGCCAACAACGCCGGCTTGATAACTGGTCGAGAGCATAAGCGCTTGGCGGTAGCTCAAGTCGGCATAGGCCGTATTTGGCGCAATCACCGCTTTTGCAATCACCGATAAGGCGAATAAAGGAACCAACAGCGACGTGAGATTCATAAAATATTGTGGTAAATCAATCGGGGCGAAAAAGAGCCCTTGGATCAGCAATCCAGCGGCCAAGCCAAATGCGGCAGGAGCCACACCAAAAATGAGGAACAATGTCGAGCCCAGAATGAAGTGAACTTCTGATACACCGACAGGAAAATGCGGCAAAATCTCGAAAAAGACGAATGTCGCAATCGTTGCCAAAATAGCACGCGCTGCCAAATTGAAGGCGCCAGACTGGCGCAATGCCTCTAGCGTTAATTTAATACCATAAGTTGCTGCGCCGGCCGCGGTTGCATAGCTCAGGGCAATTTTTACCCCATTCACAAGGCCTGGTTCAATATGCATGTCTTTTCCTTTGTTAAAGATCACTTCCCCGTGATCAACCAATATAAAAGATCCCCCATTGCAGGGATCTGCGTTAACGCATTAGGCCGGTCTCCGGGCTTGCAAAGACCGCCGGTTGTATCGCCTTCTCATGGCTTATTGCCATAATGGCTTATGATACAGCCTCTTTGCCTACCGTTGCGGGGGCAGCGCCAGATTGGCTTAAGCTTGCCGGGGCAAACTTGCGTTGAACTGGCTTCCCGTTTCACCATCGCGTATGCTTTGGCACCTTTTGCTCGGCCAGTTAAGCAGGCTGACCCCTTGGGTCAAGACAAATCACGACAGATCACAACCAACCCCGACATCTTGAAGCGAAGTTTCAGCCAAGGCGCCATACAAAATGAGCCCGGGCGCGCTTGAGATATCCTTTGAGAGTTGCTGCGCCAAGGTGAGCACGGTTGTTCGCTGCAGATATTGCTCAGGTGTGGAAATGCTTTCCGCCAGTAAAGCCGGAGTGGTTTTCGGCAAGCCATTTTGGATCAAGAGTTCAGCTAAAGAAGCAAAGGTGCGCTTTGGCATATAAATCACCGTTGTGGCATTCGGATCGGTAAGGGCGGGGATATTCAGATCGTCTGGCAGCGCGCCCGCAACGTCATGCCCCGTCACAAATTGAATGCGCCTGGCGGTTAAACGTCGACTGAGGGGAATGCCCGCCGCCGCGGCTGCCGCGCTTGCAGCGGTTACCCCTGGCACAATTTCAAACGGAAGATTCGCCGCGCGCAAAGCCTCAATTTCTTCCTCTAATCTGCCAAAAACGCCTGGATCCCCTGATTTAAGACGTACAACTTGATAGCCTTGGCCAGCATAATCGACCAATAAACGACTTACGTGATCCTGCTTAGGCGAACGACGGCCGGCGCGTTTGCCCACCCCAATCAATTCTGTTTTTGCGCCGGCATATTTCAGAATTGGCCCAGAGGATAAATCGTCGAATAAGACAACCTGCGCCGTTTTTAGGCACTCAACGGCTTTCAAGGTTAAAAGCGCGGGGTCGCCAGGGCCAGAGCCAACAAAGCTTACAAATCCGGTCACTTTTGCGCCTCATCAATCAAATGGAAAAAGGTTCCGCTGACATATCCGCGAAAAGAGCCGGTTTCGGCGACTGAATTGCCATCGGCATCGAACACATCAGCCAATGCTGCGTCGGGTTGGTTGAGAATGCTTGAATAATGAAATTCATGACCGCGCAATTTTGTGCCTTTCGCAAAGCCCAAAGCGGGGGCGCATAGATTGGCTTGGCGATAGCCCAAATGAAATTTGCGTTTTTCATAACTGGTTACCAAACCAAGCAACCCTGCCATTTTATGCGAGACACCCTGCTTATCAATCAGGGCTTCTCCTAGCGCCATATAGCCGCAGCATTCGCCATGAACGGGGTTTTGTGCCGCATGCGCCCGCAAACTGTTCCAAAAATTATGTGCCGAAGCCAGCTTGCCCGCGTGCAGCTCTGGATACCCCCCGGGTAAGATGACCAAGTCAGAGGGTGGAACAGGCTCATCAGATAAAGGCGAAAACGGCAGAATGCTTGCACCTGCCGCGCGCCAGCTTTCCAATAGATGCGGATAGGTGAAAGAAAAAGCAGCATCGCGCGCGATGGCAATTTTCTGGGCCGGCGGGGATGCCCAGCGCCCCGGCCGCGCAACAGCGGATCCGGATGCGGCCGCAAACAACGCATCCAGATCCACGTGATCTTTTAAAAATTGCGCATAACCAGCAACCGCGGTTTCCAAATCAGGATGCTCTACGGCCTGAATAAGCCCCAGATGCCGCTCGGGAAGCGCAAGATCACCGCGCCTTGGCAACGATCCAAACACCTCAATTCCCGCTTTTTGCATACCCAATCTTGCCAAACGTTCATGGCGCGGGCTGGCAACCCGGTTTAAGATAACCCCTGCAATATTGAGATCAGGCGCATAGGTTTTAAAGCCCAAAGCGGTTGCCGCAGCGGATTGGGCCTGCCCAGAAACATCGATCACCAACACAACCGGCCAGCCCAATCTTTGGGCCGTTTCGGCGCTGCTTCCATACCCCTCAGCGCCCCGCGTTGCCACACCGTCAAACAACCCCATTGAGCCTTCTGCAATGATCAATTCCGCGCCAGACGCCTGGTGGCTGATCGCATCGATCAGCTCTGCGCTCATAGACCAGCTGTCAATGTTGAACGATGCCCGGCGCGCAGCGGCAAAATGGAAAGCTGGATCGATATAATCGGGGCCACTTTTAAACGGTTGAACGGCAAGGCCGCGATCAGAAAATGCCCGGAGCAACCCCAGCATAACGGTTGTTTTGCCGGTGCCTGAGCTGGGTGCAGAAATTAAAAGACCATTCGGGCGCATCAATCAGCGCTTCCATAAAAAGGCGATTCCGCGCTTTGCGGGCGAAAGCGGCGATCATAATCCTTTGCATAAAGGCTGCTTTCCGCAAAATCCTCGGCGGCCAAAGCTGGCCCAACAAGAATGAGAGCGGTCCGTTTTATATCTTCTGACAGCGTTTCAGCCACGCGGCACAAGGTTGAACGCGTGATTTCCTGATCAGGCCAGCTTGCGCGATAGACGATCGCCACCGGGCAATGCTCGCCGTAAAAAGGTGTGAGCTCTGTCACCACTTTAGTAAGCTGGTGGATTGATAAATGTATCGCCAAAGTGGCCCCACTGCGCGCAAAGTTTTCCAAACTCTCCCCTGAGGGCATGGTTGATGCGCGGCCCGAAGTGCGGGTCAGTACCACTGACTGACTAATCTCAGGCAATGTTAATTCGGCTTCTAAAGCCGCGGCAGCAGCGGCGAAGGATGGAACGCCAGGGGTGATTGTAAAGGGAATATCGGCTGCTTTTAAACGGCGGATTTGTTCGCCCATAGCAGACCAAATCGATAAATCGCCCGAATGCAGGCGCGCCACATCAAGCCCAGCATCCTCAGCACGCTGGCATTCGGCGATAATCGCATCAAGATCCATTGGTGCTGTGTTCACAATCCGCGCTGTGCTGGCGCAATGCGCTAATATTTCGGCGGGCACCAACGAGCCCGCGTAAAGGCAGACCGGTGAATTGGCGATCAAATCGCGTCCGCGGAGCGTTAAAAGATCTGCCGCTCCCGGACCGGCGCCAATAAAGTGCACTGTCATTTAAAAGATCCTTTCGCAAAGGCGCATGTTGCCATTTTATCATTTGATACCAAGCGCCTGAAGGTTAATGATGATCCATCTCCTGCGGCGGCCAACGCGGCGGCTTCGGCGATGCTACCCAGGCCATAAGCGGCTTGTGCGGCGGGTGATTGCGTTGGCGTTATTTGCCGCTGTAGATTTTCCAAAGACACAGGAATGAGTGTGACCTTTTTTGCCGCTGCAAATTCTTGCAATGCAGGATTTAAAGCTTTTGTATCAAGCGTGGCAAGCGCCTTTATTGGGCCCGGCAATTCCGTCAGGTTAAAAACCTGACGGAACAGGTTTTCAAAGCTTTTCGTAGTTACGGCTTTGCGAAACCCAAGGCCAACAAAGATCATAACGTGCAGCTCCATTGCAAGATTGGAAAGTTGGCTTTCCATCCGCGTTTTGAACCAAGCGGGGCCATATGGGACAGTTCGATCCGCAGAAGCTCACCCCCTTTTTCTGACTGCCAGTTTATCAGTAAGGCTTCTGCCTCTAAGGTTACGCCATTGCACACCAGACGCGTATCCGCAGGCAATATATGCCACAGCGTATGTAACAAGGCATCGCTGATACCGCCGCCAATAAAAACCGCATTGGGAAGCGGTAAATCATGGAGTGTTTCTGGCGCTTGTGCTTGTATTACGTGCAACCGGTCTAGCCCCAATTCTTGCGCATTCTTTTTAATGCGGCTCACGCGGTCGGGGTTTTGTTCAATACAAAAGGCTGTCAGCGTTGTATCACTGGCCAGCCATTCCAAAGAAATTGAGCCGGACCCACCGCCGAGATCCCACAGCACATCGCCGGGTTTTGGGCAAAGCGCAGACAGCGTTAAGGCGCGTATCGGGCGTTTGGTGATTTGGCCATCATGGAAAAAGACGCTATCTGGCCATCCATTTGCCAATGGAAGCGCCGGCCCATCGCTTGGCGTGATCGCCAGCAGAGCAGGGTGTTCAATTTTTTCAAGGTTAAAGCGATCTGCGCGGGTCGAGCGGATTTTTTGATGCGGTCCACCCAGGCGCTCAAGCACAGTTAGCTCGGATCTATCAAACCCAACAGCGCAAAGATATTGCGCAACCGTTTGGGCCATCGCCCCATCTTTAAGCGTGATCAGAAGGCGCTTATTAACCCCCAAATGCGGGCGTAAACGTTCAAGGGGCGCTGCGTGCAACCCCATGCAATGCGTGGTTTCAAGCGGCCAGCCCAAGGCTGCGGCCGCCAATGAAAATGAAGACAGGCCGGGCAGGGCGCGCCATTCCTCGGGCTGTAAATGTTGCGTGATACTTGTGCCTGCGCCAAACCAAAAGGGATGGCCCGACGCCAAAAGCACAACCTTTTTGCCCCGCAAAGCCAAGAAAGGTGCTAGCCCCGCGGCGAAGGGCACCGGCCAGCAGAAACGCATAGCGTTATAGTCTGGCGGTAAAAGGTCTAAATGCCGAGTGGCACCAGCGATAATCTCTGCGTCTTGCAAAATTTTTGCACTTGTGGCGGTTAGCCCATCTGGACCATCTTCGCCCCAACCGAGTATGGTGAGCCAAGGAGCGTTATCCATGACCGTAAACCTTTTGATTTTGGCCGGTACGATTGAGGCCAGTCAGCTCGCGCAAGCCGTAGCAACCAAAGGGTATCGCGCGTGCCTGTCTTACGCTGGGCGCGTTGAGCGGCCCAAAGCCCAACCAATTGAAAAGCGGATTGGTGGGTTTGGCGGCGTCCAAGGCTTGTTCGCCTATCTTCGGGAAGAACAGATTACGCATGTGATCGATGCCACACATCCTTTTGCGACGCAGATGAGCGAAAACGCTGTGCTTGCTTGCGCCAAAGCAGGGGTTCCCCTGCTGGCTTTGACGCGCCCTCCTTGGCGCCCCGAAACAACTGACCGCTGGCATAGCGTGCCCGATATTCCGGCGGCCGCGTCCGCCTTGCCCGCTCAGAAGCAGAATATTATGCTTGCCATTGGGCGGATGCATCTTGATCTGTTTGCCGCGCAATCGCAGCATCACTATGTGTTGCGACTTGTCGACCCGCCCGCGCAGACTTTGGCGCTGCCAGATAGCACGATCATTGTATCTCGTGGACCCTTTAGCAAAGAACAGGATATTGCGTTGATGCGCGAGCATGAGGTTGAGATGGTTGTTTCTAAAAATGCGGGTGGGCGCGGCGCCTATGCTAAAATTGAAGCGGCGCGGCAGCTTTCCTTGCCGGTAATTATGATTGAACGCCCAATTTTGTCGCTCCCCCGCGATGAGGCGTTCTTGGTCACCGAAGCGATGGATTGGATTGCGGGGCATTAGCGCATGCTCCGGGGCGTATAGACAATCGGCGCGGCGTTTTCTCGCGGGATCAAACGCGTCTGGCGCGAACCGACCAAAACCATCGTTCGCATATCGGCCATATCGGGCGTAGCGTCGCTAAGCGCAACGGTGAGCAGGCTTTCCTCTGGCGTGCTAACCGCCCGCGCAAACATGATCAACCGCTCCTTTTCACAAGCGCTCTTAAGCAAATCCAATGCTTTTTCAAACCCTTCAGGGCGCGCTTTTGACCGCGGATTGTAAAAGGCCATGGCGAAATCCGCCTCCACCGCTAACCGCAAACGCGTTTCGATGATTGACCACGGCTTTAGGTTGTCACTCAGGTTTATGACGCAGAAATCATGTCCCAAAGGCGCCCCCAGCCGCGCAGCGGCCGCCAGCATTGCGGTGATTCCAGGCAATACGGATATGTCCAGCTCACGCCAGCTTAAAGGTCCGGTTTCAACGGCCTCAAACACCGCAGAGGCCATTGCAAACACGCCCGGATCGCCAGACGAGACAACCACGACATGCCTGCCTTCGCCGGCCAGTTCAAGAGCTTGCTTTGCGCGTTGCAATTCCACGCGATTATCGGATCCATGAATGGTTAATCCGGACCGCTCGATCACGCGGGCAACATAGGGGTAATAGCCGATTGCATCCGTGGCGGTTTCCAATGCGTCTTTGACATCGGGGGTGATCAGGCCGGCGCTGCCAGGGCCCAATCCGATAATTTTCAATGTTCCACTCATGGCCGCCGTCCCTGACCATGGACCACAATAATCGAAAAATAAGGGGTAATTCTGCCCTCGCATTCAGAAAGTTTATAAACGGTTTGCTGGGGCATCGTGGCGAATTCGACCAACCACGCCTTTTGGTAAAGGTCGCTTGCTTTCAGGGCTTGGCGAATTTTTTCGATATTACGACCGATCTTCATTATGACCAAAGCATCGCTATTGGCCATGCGCTTTTGCAACTCGTCCAGTGATAAAGTGCCCAATAAAACGGTTAAAACATCATCACCCCAGGTGATCGGCGCTCCGCTGGCCGTCCAAGCGCCCGACATTCCTGTGATGGCTGGTATAACCGCGACAGGGTGCGTGTCTTTCAGCCGAGTGTATAAATGCATGAAGGATCCATAGAAAAAGGGATCTCCTTCGCAGAGGATCGCAACCTCGTGCCCTTGCTCGGATAATGAGGCTATTTTCGATGTGCAATCTTCATAAAACTGGGACAGAAGCGCATTGTATTGTGGATCTGTTACAGAGATTTCTGTGGTCACGGGATATTCCATCGGCAACTCAATCGCGCCCATCGGCAATAGCCCCTCAACGATCGTTCTTGCGTGTCCTTTGCGCCCGGCTTTTCGAAAAAAAGCAACGTTTTTTATGCGCCGCACCAATCTATCGGCTTTGACACTCATTAAATCCGGATCGCCGGGGCCAAGCCCGATCCCGTAGATCGTTGCTCTGCTCATTCTTTACGGCTCGCGATTGCGTTCACAGCTGCAACGGTGATGGCGCTTCCCCCCAAGCGGCCCTCTACAATCGAACAGGGCGCGGGTTGCGCTTGCCATAAGGCGTCCTTACTCTCCACCGCTCCTACAAAGCCTACGGGGCATCCAATAATTGCCGCAGGGCGCGGGCAAGTGGGATCTTCGAGCATATTCAAAAGGTGAAATAAAGCAGTTGGCGCGTTGCCAATTGCCACCACTGATCCGGCCAATCGGGGGCGCCAAAATTCTAAAGCGGCCGCGGATCGGGTGGTGTTCATATCGGCCGCTAATTCGTAAATATTTGGATCATGCAGCGTGCATATGATTTCGTTTGCATCAGGCAAACGGGCGCGGGTGATCCCCTCAGAGACCATGCGCGCATCGCAAAAAATAGGCGCACCCGCGTTTAATGCGGCGCGCGCCTTGGTAACAAAACCATTCGAAAATTTGATATATTTTGCCAGATCGACCAAACCGGCGGCATGGATCATGCGCACAGCCACTTGTTCTTCCAAAGCATTAAAATTCGTTAAGTCTGATTCAGCGCGGATCATCCGAAAAGATTGTTCGTAAATCGCAGCGCCGTTAGTTTCATATTCATAGGGCATTAAAAGCCATCCAAGTTTTGTAAAATAATATCTGGGTCTAAGCCCGTTATGATTGGCTTATCCCAGGCATGGCCCTTTACAATCACGTCAAAGCCACAGTTTTGAGCCACGAAGGTTAGATCTGCCTTTTGGGGTTTTGCGCAACCTTTTGCGCATCCTGAAATATGCAGGTCTTTCGAATTTAACGCAGGATTGGCGCCAAGACGCGGTGCCATCCGCGCCGCAAAACCGCGCGTATTCCCTTTGGCGCTCTGACAGGCCGGTGCGCCAGGGCAAACCTGAATACGCCGCTTAGGGTCCTGCTCATCGCTAATGAAACCAGGCGGTATTGTTAGGTTTGACGCCCGTTCTAATAAAAGCCCGCGCCAGGGTGTTAAGCGCAAAAATGCACAGTCAGATTGTATCAACAGCTCTGTAAAATCTTGCGATGTAGTTTGCCCAAAAGCAGGTGCTAAATGAAAGCCAAGCGCCGTTTTCCCAAGCGGAAGGGACGCGAAAGACAGCTGTCTTTTATAAGCATATTCATCTTGTGCGCTTTGCAGCGGCGATGGTAGATTCCGCATCCGAGTATTGGGGTTACCGCCACGGACAGCCTGTGAAAACATATGGGCCAAGGCAATCAGGGCAGATATCGCGGTGTCTTGTGAAACGCTACGACCAAAATCGGCGCCATCTTCGATCAATAAAAGGCGGCCATCTTTTGATGTTTCAAGGCGTATATCTGCCGAACAGCCCTGCAAAACTGGCTGCCGCCCCGTATCCATCGCAAAGCCAAATTTTGCGGGCAGCTATGGCAGCTCATCAAGGCGGTCATAAAGCGCCTGCGTTAACCGGTAGGTTAAATCGTTTTCTTGCCATTCTGGGCTTAGCAACACGCCGCGCAAAGCCTCATGTGACGCGGTTTGAGAAACCAGCGATAAAGATTGCAACGCCGACAACGCCTTGGTGAATGAAGCCGGGGTTAAACCGCGTATTTGCACTGCGGCGCGGCTGGTAAAATCTATTAACCCATTTCCAAATTGTTCGGCGATTCCGCAGAGGCCCAACGCTTGTTCAAGGCTTAAACGATTGAATTGCGGACGCACGCGCAGCAGCATGCCATCACCCGACATCATGGGGTGAAACGCTGTGGGGCACCAGCCTTGGGCCTCAGGTCTGCTCATTGCGCGGCCTCAAGAGAGGCGCGGATCGAATTGCGCCGCGTGACCCAAAGCCCGGCTTTATCCAAGGCTTCAAAGCGATTTTTCAAAGCCGCGAATGCCTCGGGGTTGGCGTCTTCCATAAAGGTGGAAATATCCGAATTTCCCAAAGTGGCATCGAAAAACATATCGAATAAATGCGGCCCCACCACATTTGCCAAATGCGCGAAACTGCCCATGTGATCTAATGTTGCAGCGATTTCCGCAGCCCCGCGATAACCATGTCGGCGCATGCCAGCAACCCAATCTGAATTGCTTGCCCGGGCATGAACAACGCGGGCGATTTCTTCGGAAAGACTGCGCGCGCGCACCGCTTCCGGGTTGGTATTGTCCACATGGTAAAGCGCGGCCGATCCACCCGTTACCCCTTGCGCTGCGGCAAAACCGGCTTCGTGAAAGGCGTAATCGGCCGCCAGCAGCAGATCCGTTTCGGGCAGATCTTGAATATGAACAAATCCATCTGCTTTTGCGACTTGTTCTTTAATCGCATCGGGTCTGTATGTGCTGTCTGGACCGTTCAGCGCATAGGCGCTTGCGGCCAGCCAAGCTTTGCCCGCCGCTTCGCGCGCCTCATCTGTATAGGTGTCGCCAAAGGCGCCCATCGCCAAGCCGTAATCTCCCGGTGCCGGGCCAAACACGCGCGACAGCTCCTGCTTGGTGACATATGGATTCCAATCCGGGCTTTCACTGCGCGCCCGTAAGCTTTGAACGGCTTGTGAAAACAACGCAGATAAGGTTGGAAAAATATCGCGAAACAGGCCCGAGACGCGCAATGTCACATCAATGCGGGGCCTTTCAAGCTCTGCAATTGGGGTGATTTCGATACCGCTGACACGTTCCGAGCCCGGATCCCATTTGGGCTTTACGCCGATCAGCGCAAGCGCCATGGCAAATTCTTCACCCGCCGTGCGCATGGTGGCTGAGCCCCAGAGATCAACGATTAGGTTTTTCGGATAATCACCATGGTCTTGTAAATGCCGGCGCATCAATTCTTCGGCCAAGACCAAACCCTGCGCGTAGGCCGATCGGGTTGGAACCACGCGAGGATCCGTTGTGAACAGGTTTCGCCCCGTTGGCAAAACATCTTTTCGGCCCCGATACGGCGATCCGGATGGACCGGCGGCCACCCGCTTGCCGTTGAGCGCAGTGAGAAGCGCCGCGCTTTCGGCTTTGATCGAGGGGTGGCTGTCAAATTCTGCGGCAATTTCGGGTGCGCGCCCAAAAATATGCAACCCATCACCAAACTGGCTTTCTTTAATGTCGCACACAAAGCGGTCGATGCAGCTGATCGCTTCTGCGTTTGAACTTGCCGCGTCAAGCCCCAGATCTTGCTCAACACCAAGCTGCTTTGCTTCGGCGCGTATGTCATCCTGCAGTCGGGTGCGGCGGCGCGGATCCAACCCATCAGCGTTTGAAAACTCATCAAGAAGGTTTTCTAGAAAGGCCAGCCGGTCGGGCGTTGCGCTGGCTTTCATAGCCGGCGGTATATGCCCCAGCGTGATCGCGCAAATCCGCCGCTTGGCCTGAGCCGCTTCGCCTGGATCATTAACAATAAAGGGATATATTACTGGCAGATCCTTAATCAGCGCTTCTGGCCAACAAACCTCTGATAAAGCAACCGATTTTCCAGGCAGCCATTCGAGCGTTCCATGCGCGCCAATATGGATTAAAGCGCTGGCGGCCTCAACGGTTCTAAGCCAAAGATAAAACGCCACGTAGCTGTGGCGCGGCGTACGGCTGGTATCATGATATTCAGTTTCGCGCGCTTGAAGACTGCCGCGTTCTGGTTGCAGGGCGATAAGCGCCTTGCCGCGCCGTGTTGCCGCGAATTCGAGCGCTCCGTTGCGCGCCTGCGGATCGGTTTCTGGATCTCCCCATGCGTGAAACAGCTCGGTTTGAAGGCATTCGGGCAAATCCTTTAACGCGGTTTTATAGGCGCTGAGGGGCCATTTTATCCGTTGGTTTTGAAGATCCTTGTGAAGCGGGCCATCTGGTACAATATCATATTCTCTGGTTTGTAGATCGCTCAGAATGGCTTCTGCTGAAGCCAACGCATCAAGGCCGACCGCATGTGCCATTTGCCAAGGTTTGCCAGGGTAAGTTGACAACACCAATACTGGGCGCTTTTGCGCATTCTCAACGCGCGAGAGATCGACATGCGCGCGGATGCGATCGGCGATTGCTGCGATCCGGGGCGCGTCGGCTTTATGGATAAAGCGTGAGAACTGAAGTTGTGGATCCCGCGCTGCGGGGTCTTTAAACGAACCAACCCCCGCAAATAGACGGCCATCGACCTCGGGCAAAACAACATGCATCGCAAGCTCGGCGGGCGAAAGGCCGCGCTCAGTATCCGCCCAAGCCGCACGCGTTGAGGTTGCCAAAGCCATTTGAAACACCGGAACCTCAGCGATATCCAGTGGCGAAGCGCCATCAGGGCCTTTTCCTGAAAATGCCGTTGCATTCAAAATCGCAACCGGCGCGATCAAACGCATTTGACGTTGCAACCACGCCGCTGATTCAGGCTCTTTCAACGAGGGAACAAACACCCCAAACACATCAAACCCTCGGGCTTCAAGCGCTTGGGCAGCAGCCTCGATCGGCGCCAAATCAGCCGCCGTGAGATAAGACAGGTAAAAACTTATCACAACCGCCGGTTTGGGTATTACGCGCAGCGCAAACGCGGCAGGGCAGGACAGGCGATTTTGCAGCGACCAACCGCCTACGCGCGGCGGATTCTTTTGGCCTATTTTCGGGCGCGCAAATAACCCTGCAGATAAGGCCAATTGTGCCAAAGCTGCGCTTGCCGCATCGGGGCCACCTGCGTCACAAAGCTGGCGCAACCTGCGCAATGTTGACACGGGCAGGGTGGAGATATCATCCAGCTGGCTATCGGCCCGCCCATCAGCGGCCAATACAGCCAAAGCGATCCCGTTTTCTTCAGCAACCGCGCGAAGTTGTTGCAGACCATAAGACCAATAAGGCATTCCCCCAATCAGCCGCACCAATACAGCTTTTGCGTCACGGAGCGTTTGCTCAATGTAGGTATCAACTGAAAGCGGGTGTTGCAGCGCAGCCAAATTTGCCAAACGAAGGCTTGGCAGATCCTCTTTCGCGTTATGCCATCCAACCGAGAAGGCCCCAAGATCACTGTCGGAAAAGGACAAAACCACCATATCTGCAGGCGTTTGCTGCAGATCAACCGGCTGAGCGGTCTCTTCCAAACCATGACTCTCGCGAAAGATCACATGCATCTTTGATGCTATCCTTTCAGTGTGCTTTCGATTGCGTTTCTGTCGATGTGATCATGTTCGGCAATCACAACCACGCGGCCCATACGCATTTCATCTGGGGCCCATGGCCGATCATATTGTGCGCGCACGCGCGCGCCGACAGCCTGAACGAGCAAACGCATTGGTTTGCCTTTTACCGCGGCATAGCCTTTCACGCGCAATATATTTTGCCTCTCAGCTAAGATTTCAATACGCTTGATAAGGCTTTCTGGGCTTTCAAGCTCGTCCAGTCCGATCACCACGCTGTCAAAATCTTCATGATCATGTTCGGGCACCCCATCATGATGCGAAGGACGCGCGTGCAGATCATCTTCGGCCGCTGCTTCTAGCCCCAATACGACGCGCGGATCAATATGCCCATCGGCCACTTCGATCACGGGCAAACTGCGCGGCGCTTCTGCGGCGATCACCGCTTTGGCTTTGGCAATGCCCTCGGCGCCAGCCAAATCAGGCTTTGTGAGCAAAATCAAATCGGCGCAAGAAATCTGATCTTCAAACACTTCGGATAAGGGGGTTTCGTGATCTAAGCTTTCATCAGCGTCTCGCTGCGCGGCAACGGCAGCCAAATCAGGCGCAAATTGGCCTGCGGCTACTGCTTCGGCATCGGCCAAAGCAATCACCCCGTCGACGGTGATTTTTGAGCGAATATCTGGCCAGTCAAAAGCCTTTAAAAGTGGTTTTGGCAGCGCCAGGCCGGAGGTTTCAATTAAAATATGTTCCGGACGTGGTTCAAGTTTCATCAGGCGTTCCAGGGTCGGGATGAAATCATCCGCGACCGTGCAGCAAATGCATCCATTGGCCAATTCAAGAATGTTCTCCTCTGGGCAATTGGGGATCGCGCAGGATTTAAGGATTTCACCGTCGACCCCCACATCGCCAAATTCGTTGACAATAATGGCCAGCCGTTTGCCGCCTGGATTTTGCATCAAATGGCGGATTAACGTGGTTTTTCCAGAGCCAAGAAATCCGGTAACAACGGTGACGGGAAGTTTTGTTAGATCGTTCATGAAGCAGCCTCAATTGGGGGAATACGCGCGATGCAGTTTTTTCGGAAATGTTCGGGCCTTTCGCGCCAGGAAACGCGTCCATCAGCGGCATCCAGATATCGAGATGCGCCATTCAATATGGTTTCAACATCCTGCGCTGGATCAAGATTGCCATAGACGTAAGTCCAACGGTTTTCGCCGCGCAACACGATGGAGCAGCCATGATCACAATTTGCCAAACAGGAAACAGCCGTCAGTTTTATATTTTCGGGCAGCGCTTCTTGCTTGATTGCCTCGAAAAGTACAGTGCCTTGGCGCTTTTCATTATCTGGCTCCGCGCGCCCCGCGCGACAAGACGTACAAACCAGCAACTCAATTGAATCCGTTTTTGACATTATCTTCCTCTGGCAGCGCGTCGGAACGCAAGAAAACCAGACAGAGGCCAGCAGGGCATGCAAGAACATGCTCCGCCTCCGACACACCCCGTCCGGATCCGGTTGTTTTTATGTTGGCAGGTCTCCCGGCTTACAGCTTTGAAGGCGTTGCCTTCACAGATGCGTATCCTTCCCAGCATTTGCCAGTGGTATACACGCGTCTTCGCTGCTCACGGTCGCGGGGGCGGCTGCGTTTCAATATTCCGACGTACTCCGTCGAAAAACTGAGTGCATTCCCTCTTCGCCTGTCCTAGAACAAGAACCAACATCCATTTGCAATGGGCCATGCAACGTGGCGTGTCAAGAAAAAGGAATTCCTATGGTCGATGAAAATCAACGACACAATCAAAAGATGCGCAAAATCAAAACGGCGCGCGATAAGATGATGCAGAGCAAAACGGATGAAAAAGGCCTTGTATTGTTCACACGGGCGCGGGCAAGGGGAAATCTTCTTCTGGCTTTGGAATGATCATGCGGTGTATCGCGCATGAGATGCCCTGCGCGGTGGTGCAGTTTATTAAAGGCACTTGGGTGACCGGCGAACGCAAGTTTTTGACAGAAAATTTTGCCGAGCAATGCGAGTTTGTAGTTTCGGGTGAAGGGTTTACCTGGGAAACGCAAGACCGTGAACGCGACATTGCTGCGGCTCAAGCCGGCTGGCATCGGGCAAAAGAGCTTATCCTTGATCCCGAAATTCAATTCGTTTTGCTTGATGAAATCAATATCGCGCTGCGCTATGATTATATCGATATCGATGATGTGATTGCCTTTTTGAAAACAGAAAAACCGGAGATGACGCATGTATGTTTGACCGGACGCAACGCAAAGGATGATTTAATTGATCTTGCGGATTTGGTGACCGAGATGGCGCAAGTCAAACATCCCTTCAAACAAGGTATCAAAGCACAATTGGGCGTTGAGTTCTAACATGCCAGCCTTAATGGTTCAGGGCACCGGGTCAAATGTAGGCAAGTCTTTGCTAGTGGCCGGGTTGTGCCGCGCGGCCAAACGGCGAGGGCTGAGCGTTGCGCCATTCAAGCCACAAAATATGTCAAATAATGCAGCCGTCACGTCAGATGGAGGCGAAATAGGCCGCGCGCAGGCGTTACAAGCCTTGGCGGCGGGCTGCGCTGCAGTCTGCGACATGAATCCGGTTTTGTTAAAGCCAGAAAGTGAAACGGGTTCGCAAATCATTGTTCAGGGTAAACGCTATGCCACGGCGCGTGCAAAAGATTATTCAGCGTTAAAACCAAAGCTGATGCCCTTCGTTTTGGAAAGTTTTCAACGCCTAAAATCCACGTTTGATTTGGTAATAGTGGAAGGGGCTGGGAGCCCCGCAGAGGTGAATTTGCGGCCTGGCGATATCGCCAATATGGGCTTTGCTTGCGCGGCGGATGTGCCGGTTCTTTTGGTTGGTGATATTGATCGCGGCGGCGTTATTGCGCAAATGGTGGGCACGAATAGCGTTTTAGATCCAGAAGATAATAAGAAAATATTTGGATTTATTATCAATAAGTTTCGAGGTGATCCTAACTTGTTTTCTGCAGGTTATGAAATGATTTGCGCGAAAACCAATTGGCGGGGCTTTGGGATTGCGCCTTATTTTGATCAAGCATGGAAGCTACCTGCCGAAGATGCGTTGGACATCGCAACCCCACAGCGGCCTGGTAAGCCGCATATCGTGTGCTTGGGATTGTCACGTATCGCAAATTTTGATGATCTGGATCCGCTGAGCAATGATCCAGAGTTACAAGTAACGGTTTTACGTCCTGGCCAAGCCATCCCCGCTGATGCGCGTTTGGTGATCGTGCCTGGCAGCAAATCGACATCGGCCGATTTGACCTATCTGCGCGCGCAAGGCTGGGATATTGACCTTAAAGCGCATCGCCGGCGCGGTGGGCATGTTTTGGGGATTTGTGGTGGGTATCAAATGCTAGGAAACGTCATCGATGACCCTGAGGGAATTGAGGGCGTATTCGGCAAAACAGAAGGCCTTGGCTTGTTGAAGGTAAACACAATCATGTATCCCAAAAAGCAATTGGGCCAAGTGAATGCAATACACCCGCCAACACAGCAAGAGTTTAGCGGATATGAAATTCATATCGGCCAAACGCAGGGCCCAGATACGCTGCGCCCTTTTGCTCAGCTTAATGGGCGCAACGAAGGCGCCATAAGCGCGGATGGTCTGGTCATGGGCAGCTATTTACACGGTATGTTTTCGAGCGATGGGTTTCGCCATGCGTTTTTAAAGGGTTTGCATATTCAAAGCAGTGCGCAGGCCTATTCGCAAACTGTCGATCAAACGTTAAACGCTTTGGCCGATCACCTTGAAAAGCATTTGGATATTTCCGCTTTACTTGCCTCTGCACGCTAAAAACAACGGTTTTTATAGCGTGGCATAGGCTGCGTTGAGCATATCTTCATGTAACGGATGATTGCTGCCCATGAATTGGGTCATAATCACGCCCGTGATCTGTCGTTGCGGGTCTACCCAAAAATAGCTTTGCGCGGCGCCAGACCAGCCAAACTCGCCAAGGGTTGTAGGCACAATGGCCTGACCCACATCAGTCATAACCCGGCCAAGCAAGTTCCACCCATAGCCGGGAAACGCTTGCCCAGAAATGCTGAGAGGCACGGCAGAAAGCGGCAGGCGATTGGCGCGCATAAGGCCAACCATGTCATTGGAAATCATTTTTTCGCCGGTATCTGAATTTCCCGTCAGTAAAAACCTTGCAAAGGCGCTGTAATCCTGCGCCGTTGCATAAAGACCAATGCCGCCGCGACGAAACTCTGAGGATTGCTCTGGATACATGCGGGCGACGTCATTTTCCTCGAGCACGTGTTCAATTTTATTTAAAGGCGCAATGGCTTCCAATTTGTAGCGCCCGTAATTTGTCATTAAACGGGGCAATTGCGCGTCGGACAAACGAAACCCTGTATCGCTCATGTTAAGGGGATCAAAAATATACTCTTGTAGCAAAGCATCAATCCGTCTGCCGGTTACGCATTCGACAAGATGCGCCAGTACATCGATCGACATACTGTAAAGCCAGCGTTCTTTTGGATGAAAGGCCAATGGCAGTTGCGCCAAGGTGCGTATCATTTCGCGAAGGTCTCGCGCGCCATCAGCAAGAATCTCTGCCTTGCGATAATAGGGGGCAATATGGCAGCCAAGGTTAAATTCATAACTGAACCCAGCCCGATGGGTCAGTAAATCTTCAAGCGTTATCAATCTACAAGCAGGCTCTAGTGATCCATTTGGCGTCAAAACGCGCATCTTTGAAAACTGTGGATCGTATTTAGCGATTGGATCAGAAAGCCGCATCAGCCTTTTTTGAACCAACAACACGGCAAGAGCTGCAATGATCGGCTTAGTCATGGAGTATATGCGGTAAATAGCACGATCGGGAATGGGCGTTTTACAGGCATAATTTGCATAGCCCGAACGCCCTTCTAACCGCAGCTCCCCCGCTTGCTCAATGCGCCACTCAATGCCGCTAAACAATTGTTTTTCGATATAATCATCTGCACAATTTTTAACTTCATTCGACATAATCTTGCCCTTGGCTTTGCCGCTTGCACAACACAGGCATAGCCTGAGGTCTGTAAAGACTATTCATTTAAATCCTTAGAGGCAATCATCTTCAAAACTACGAAAGGCGGTTTGGATCACGTGGATTGCGCTATGCGCGGGTAAGGTATGGCGCTGCCTGGCATTTTGCACGGCGTTGCACAATAAATGGGCCGTGCCGTGGGTTTAGGGCAATGATTCCAGCATGGTTTCAAGATCTATCAGGCTGTGCTTGCCAAAAAACATATCCTCATTGGCGATGAGCGTCGGGGCGCCAAAAACACCACGGGCCACCGCTTGAGACGTAGCCTGGATCAAAGCGGCTTTTATTGCGGGATCTTGAGTTGCAGAAAGAATCTCCTCCACGGGCAAGCCAGCTTTTTCCATAACCCTTAGGACGGTGATCGGATCATCCATTTTTTCTTGATCAACCCACATGGCGTGGAACATTGTATCGCGATAGCCCTGTTCCCAAGGTTTCCCGAGCGCAAATATCGCCCCGCGCATCAGCGCGATGGTATTAACAGGAAAATGGGGGTTTAGCTGAAAAATGATCTTGCGGTTTTCTACAAAACGTTCGGTCTCACGGGCTTCATAGGCGAGTTTCCCAGCCACATTCGCGAAGGCTTCCATTGGGCTTTTATTATTGGTTGCTTTGAACACACCGCCCAGCAAGATCGGCCGAGATATAATTGGAACTCCATACGTCTTTGCAATCTCTGGCAGCGTTTTATGCACCAAATAGGCATTCGGGCTGCCAAAATCATAGTAAAATTCTATCTTCATGCCGTATCGCTCGCAGAGAAAAACGTGATGCCTATCTTATGGATTAACCTGCGAGGTGTTTGGATTGCTGTCAATATCAGGCATAATATTTACCTATGGGGTTTTTTAAAGATTGCTTGAAGCCTAAAACTCAGCGGTAAAAAGTAAAAATATAACGTTTTGATGTCTGTTTTTCGATAACGCGCGGCAAAAATAAGGTTTTAAGTTCAAGAAGGCGCCGGCGCCGATCTTAAAAACAGCATTGGGCTGTTGGCCTCTGCGTGCTTTGCTTTCTGCCGGCAGTGTCCTATGTTAGCGGCAGAATATAAACTTAATCAAAGGCGGATTATTCGCCCGAACTTGCACAGGACTAAAAGATGAAAACATCAAGCGATTATCTACAAGATGCCAATGCGGTGGTGCCGCGTATTCAAGCGACAGAGTCGTTGGCCTTTTTTGATGATGGCGAAACCGTATTTTTGGACGTACGCGACAGTTCTGATATAACGGCCTCGGGTACGGTTGCAGGCGCCGTTCGGATCAACCGCGGGTTCCTTGAATTTGCTGCGGATGACGCCACAAAATTTCACAATCCGCGTTTGCAAAAAGAGGCCCGGATTTGTGTTTTATGCGCAGCGGGTGGACAAGCCGCTTTGGCGGGCAAAACATTGGTTGAGATGGGCTATAGCAATATAATCAATATTGGAGGCTTTGGCGATTGGCAGGCTGCAGGGGGCGCAACAGAGGCTTAAATCGGCACGGTGCGCCAGGGTCGCACTTGGTATTTTCTAAAACACCAGTCAAAGGCCTGCGGGCCTTTGATATCATATATCAAAGCCACGCTGTGAGGCGTTGATAAGAAAACAGAAGGAACGACAAAGCCCTACGACAGAGCGGTTTCATTTATGTTCGGTGATCGGCTCGAATACATATACAAGATTTGTTCTCGCCTTGAAGACCAAAATTATTATTCGAACAATTCAAAGGGAGTATGGTGGGTGATAAGAGACTCGAACTCCTGACATCTTCGGTGTAAACGAAGCGCTCTACCAACTGAGCTAATCACCCGCAAAAAACCGTCTAAACAAAGCTTCAAGCAGACGCAAGAGGCTAGGGGAAAAATAGTGCCATTCTTCGGGTTTGCTGTGGCGTTTTTTTAAGATTTTTAAAAAAGTTTGACTACGCTGCGACGGGCTTTAAAAACGAAACTCTGGCCAAGGCTTGATGAGCCTCGGCCAGAAAAAACGTTAATGCGTTGTCGCAGGTGCCGTAGACGGAGCGTTAAGCGCTGCGGCCGCTGCTGCAGCTTCCTCTGCAGCCTCATCCCATTCTATTGCATCGGGCGTTGCGGTTAAAGCATTCGCAATAACTTCTGAAACATGACTGACGGGAATGATGGTCAACCCCTCCTTCACATTATCAGGAATTTCAGCCAAATCTTTTTCATTCTCTTGAGGAATTAAAACCGTTGTGATGCCGCCGCGCAGCGCCGCGAGCAGTTTTTCCTTTAATCCACCAATGGCCAAAGCATTGCCGCGCAATGTTACTTCGCCGGTCATTGCGATGTCTTTGCGTACAGGAATCCCGGTTAAAACCGACACGATGGAGGTTACCATCGCTAAGCCAGCGCTTGGTCCATCTTTTGGGGTTGCCCCTTCGGGAACGTGCACGTGAATGTCCAACCGATCAAATAGGGTTGGCTTCACACCAATTTTGGGGCTGATTGAGCGCACATACGAACTTGCCGCATCGATGCTTTCTTTCATCACATCACCCAGCTTACCGGTTGTTTTCATGCGTCCTTTGCCAGGCAGCTTTAAGGCCTCGATTGAAAGCAAATCACCCCCAACCGAAGTCCAAGCCAAACCTGTTACCACGCCGACTTGATCTTCCTTTTCAGCCAAACCGTAGCGGAATTTCTCAACGCCCAAGAAGTCGCTGATATTATCCGCCGTAACCTCCAGCGTTTCGACCTCTTTCTTAACAATTTTAGTAACAGCTTTTCGGGCAATCTTTGCGATTTCACGCTCAAGATTTCGGACGCCGGCCTCGCGGGTGTAGCGCTGTATAATACTGCTTAATGCATCCTCTTTCAGCGCCAGCTCACCGTCTTTTAAACCGTGATTCTTTAACTGCTTGGAAAGCAGGTGCCGTTTCGCGATTTCGCATTTTTCATCTTCGGTATAGCCAGAGAGCGGTATGATTTCCATCCGGTCTAGCAAGGGCCCGGGCATGTTGTAACTATTTGCGGTGGTCAAGAACATCACGTTGGAGAGATCATATTCAACCTCTAAATAATGATCCGAGAAGGTGGCGTTTTGTTCCGGGTCAAGCACTTCAAGCATCGCCGATGCCGGATCGCCCCGAAAATCTTGCCCCATCTTGTCGATCTCATCCAAGAGGATCAATGGATTGGTTGTTTTGGCTTTTTTCAGCGCTTGAATGATTTTACCCGGCATTGAGCCAATATAGGTTCTACGATGACCTCGAATTTCAGATTCATCGCGCACCCCACCTAACGATATGCGAATAAATTCCCGCCCCGTTGCCTTGGCGACAGATTTGCCAAGCGAGGTTTTTCCGACACCGGGAGGGCCAACCAAACACATGATCGGACCCTTCAGCTTGGTGCTTCTTTGCTGAACAGCAAGAAATTCAACGATGCGTTCTTTCACCTTTTCAAGGCTGTAATGATCACGGTCCAACGTCTCTTGTGCGCGCCCAAGATCCTTCTTGACGCGAGATTTTACTCCCCATGGAATGCCTAAAATCCAATCAAGATAATTGCGCACAACCGTGGCTTCGGCAGACATTGGACTCATATTTTTGAGCTTCTTCAATTCCGCATCAACTTTTTCTTTGGCTTCTTTGCTTAGCTTGGTTGCCGCAATCCGGCTTTCCAGTTCGGCCACTTCGTTTTGGCCTTCTTCGCCGTCCCCCAATTCTTTTTGAATGGCCTTCATTTGCTCATTTAAATAATATTCACGCTGGGTTCTTTCCATTTGCGATTTCACGCGGGTTTTGATTTTCTTCTCAACCCGCAGAACGCTCATTTCGCCCTGCATATGACCGTATATTTTTTCTAAACGCTCACTGACCGATAAAATTTCAAGCAACGCTTGCTTTTGCTCAACTTCAATTCCCAAATGGCCCGCAACCAAATCGGCGAGCTTGGCCGGATCACTCGCTTCCGCAACTGCCCCTAAGGCTTCTTCGGGAATGTTCTTTTTAATCTTGGCATAACGTTCAAATTCATCGCTGACCGTGCGCACGAGGGCTTCTAATGCATCAACATCGCCCATGGTTTCGGATAAACCTTCAGCGCGGGCTTCAAAAAAGTTTTCATTTTCAACGAATTCAGAAATGTGGACCCGACTTTTGCCTTCGACAAGAACTTTAACGCAGCCATCGGGCAGTTTGAGCAATTGCAAAACATTCGCTAATACCCCGGTTTTGAAAATACTATCCGCTGTTGGCTCATCTTCTGATGCGTCGACTTGGCTTGAGAGGAGAATCTGTTTGTTATCATCCATAACCTCTTCCAGCGCCCGTACGGATTTTTCACGCCCCACAAAGAGTGGTACGATCATATGCGGAAAGACCACGATATCTCTTAACGGCAAAACGGGATATGTTGGCGCGGTGGTTTTTGTCATGTTTCATCCTCAATGACGGCAAGGTAGCGCGATTCCCTTTTAGGGGAAGGCGGCCCTTTTGCGTTTCTTCTAACGCATACATAATAGTCGATGCCGTTGGTTTCAACCATATGCGGCGTTTATTAAAGCAGGATCTTTTGGTTTGAGCGGGCATGCCTCGCGAAAGCGTTTTGGAGAATCAACTCTCATTCAAACGCAAAGATTGCCCATCGATTAAAAGCAAAACAGATAGCTCTAGAAGATTTTTTTGTTTTTAGGCAGCCCGTGCAAGCGCTGGCAGAGAAAATTGAAATTTTAGTTTTAAGGAAAGAGTGAGATTTTGGTTCCGGCCTTCTTGACGCGGGCTTACGTGAACCGTAAGAGAGGCGGTATAAGCTTGTTTGGTTTCAGATAGCGGTTGTAGCTCAGTTGGTTAGAGTACCGGCCTGTCACGCCGGGGGTCGCGGGTTCGAGTCCCGTCAACCGCGCCAC
>Ga0102812_10000561_pt1 | contig 26503 bp, 29 predicted proteins | sample ColrivemetaGS713_FD_79334 | JGI IMG/M metagenome (GOLD analysis project Ga0102812, IMG submission 79334) | Estuarine microbial communities from the Columbia River estuary - Flood tide ETM metaG S.713 | ecosystem: Environmental > Aquatic > Marine > Intertidal zone > Estuary | place: USA...
TGATTCGTCGCGGTGCGACTCACCCCTTCGGGGCCGCCCTGAAGGGCGTTCTGCGTCGCTTTGCTCCTTGTGAACCGGGGCTTAAACTCAATCACACTAATCTCCGGCAAATAAAAAACCCCCGCACTTGCGTGCGAGGGTTTTTTATTTGGTGGAGCCTAGCGGGATCGAACCGCTGACCTCAACACTGCCAGTGTTGCGCTCTCCCAGCTGAGCTAAGGCCCCAAAAAAGGAACGCGCATGATAGGGAGCGGCTCCTATCAAGTCAAGACTAATATCCCCAGAATCGAGGCTTTCAGTCCAGTTGCTGGTAGGCTTTTTCCATTTTCTTGAGCTTCTTTTTACCCACGCCGCCAAGCAGCTCTATGGCATGGCGCAAGCGCGCTCTGGACATATCTGCACCGAGCAAATTCATTGAGTCCATCACCGAAATTGAAGCACTGCTGCCGACTATGGCGATAAATAATGGGGCTAGGAATGGCTTGAGTTTGATCTCCATGCCATCGGCAACTGCTTTGAGCGCAGCAAAAACATTATCTCTGTTCCACTGCTGCACGGATTCCAGTCGCCACAGAGCATATTGCAGCACCTCAAGAAGCTGATCTTCTTCCATGCCCGCGGACTTTAGGTCCTCGGCAGTAATGGGCAACATACCGGACACCAGATAGTTACCCAGAGGAGCCAGATCGGAAAAGGTCTCCATGCGCTGGCGGGCAAATGGCAGAAAGGCCATCAATGTATCGCGGTTTAGGGCCCATTCCTGCAGTCGGTCGGCCAGCTGCTCATCGCTCAGCTCGTCACGAATCCACATGCCATTGAGCCAACTGAGTTTTTCCACATCAAATACTGGGCCGCCCAAGGACACACGCTGAATATCAAAGGCCTCCAGCATTTCACTGAAATTAAACTTCTCCCGCTCATCAGGCATAGACCAGCCCATACGGCCCAGATAGTTGAGCAGCGCCTCGGGCAGATAGCCCATACGCTGGTAGTACAGAATACTGGTGGGATTTTTGCGCTTGGACAACTTGCTCTTGTCCACATTGCGCAACAGTGGCAGGTGGCAGAATACTGGCGCCTCCCAACCAAAATACTGGTACAGCAAAATATGCTTGGGGGCTGAATTAATCCACTCTTCACCACGAATCACATGGCTAATTTCCATCAGGTGGTCATCCACCACATTGGCCAGATGGTAGGTGGGCATGCCGTCTGCTTTAAGTAGTATCTGCAGGTCAATCTGGGCCCAGTCGATACTGATCTCTCCGCGCAGCATATCGTTAAAGCTGCACTGGCCTTCTCTGGGCACTCGCATGCGCACCACATGGGACTCGCCCTTGGCTGCGCGCTCAGCGACCTCTGATTTATCCAGGTGCATGCAGTGGCCGTCGTATCCCAGCTGCTGTTTGTTTTCCATCTGGGTGACGCGCAATTTATCCAGTCGCTCGGCAGTACAGAAACAACGAAATGCATGGTCGCTATCTAAAAGTTTGTCGGCGTGCTTGCGGTAAATCTCTGATCGCTCGCTCTGGCGGTATGGACCTTTGTCGCCGCCATTGTCCGGGCCTTCATCCCAATCTAAGCCCAGCCAATGCAGCGCATCCAGAATCGCCTGCTCTGATTCCGGCGTGGATCTAGCCTGATCAGTATCCTCTATGCGCAGTAAAAACTGACCACCCTGACTCTTAGCAAAGGCCATGTTGAACAGGGCCACATAGGCAGTGCCAACATGGGGATCGCCAGTGGGCGATGGGGCTATACGGGTACGAACGGTCATTGAGTAATCCTAAATAATTCAGGGCGCCATTATACGGTTCCAATTGCGGCCCCGCGAGAACAACTTATTAGCCATTGAGACTAATTAACTGTGACACAGCCGACAGACTGAGCCTAAAGCCCTATACCAACTGCATTAGTTTAATTATTTTGTATTTAAATCAACAGGTTGAAGACAATAATTAAAATTACTAGCAGGCTGAACCCAATGCTTAAATCAACACAGATAATAATAGGTAGGCACCACAAACCCACTTCATTCGCAGCTGCAGTTATCAGCCTATTACTAGTGGCTCCCCTAGCTCCGGCAAATCCTTTAACTCTCTCCGAACCTCTGCTACAGCAGGTCTACCAGCAATATGGCGAGCAGGCTCAAACAAGATTGCGACAATGGCAACAGACCATCAATCACGCCATAGGTAAACCCGAAATTGAGCAGCTGAAGCTGGCCAATAACTTTATTAATCAGGCTCAATTTATCCACAGCCCCTATTATCAGGATGGCTTCGACCTCAGGTTGTCACCTGTGGCATTTTTAATACAGGGTGCCGGGGACTCTGAGGAGTTTTCTATCGCCAAATATTTTACTCTTCGGGAAATGGGCATTGATAACAGCAAACTGCGACTTACCTACACTGAGATAGAATCCAGCAGAGCCTCTCATATGGTGCTGGCTTATTACAGCGCTGTCGACGCCGAACCTCTGGTACTAGATTATCTGGACAAAGCGGTCAGACCCCTGTCTCAACGTCAGGACATTCGGCTGATCTACAGCTTCGATGCTGAGCCTATCTGGCTGAGCCAATCCAATGCCAGAACAGAGTTAAATTTTCGACTCGCTCGCTCGCTGCGGGGACCCTACAAACCTGTGCCATTCCAATTTCGACCAGTTGCCACCATGGATTCCACCCATTACTAGGCACTGAAATAACTATTTTGGTATGGCTGCCATAGCTAAATACCATGGGATATTCACTCTACAGCCCACAATCCACCTTGGCTATGCTCTCACCGCATGTTTTAATATAAAAACATGCAATATGGATATGCCCTTCTCACCCAGGTAGCTGTTGTTACCCATAAGACCCGCTATCCAGTTGACCAATCCCAGCCAATTAAAGGAGAACTAGATGTCTAATCAGGAAAGAATATTTGTGGTCGTCAACCCAACATTAAATGAGCATGTGGCCCTGCAGCGTGCAATTATCACCGCTAAATTACTCAACCCCAGACCATTGATTTGCGTGTTTGTGGCCATAGATCCGGATACTGTGGATACAGACGCCAGCAATGACAAGATATATCGCAATACTGACTGGTTTGAAGAGCAGATTCACGGCCCTCTCAGAGCTGCAGGTCTAGACTACAAGATCGAAGTGTCATGGTCCCACAACTGGCAAAAATCCATTATGAAATCTGCCGAGCAATTTGGTGCTACACGCATACTTATTCGCGCTGGCGAACCTGTGGCCAGCCGCAGATTTAGTTTTGCCGAGTCAAAATGGGAGCTACTCAAGCGTGCCAACTGCCCTGTTCTGGTGGTTCGTGACGGTGCTGCAGAACAGCGCAAAGTTGTGCTGGCAGCGGTAAATTTCCAGGCTTCCAGAAAGCACCAGGAGATTCTCAATGAAAATATTATCAGCCGTGGCAGAGCTCTGGCTGAGAGCTACAGTGCCGACTTCCATGTAGCCAACGCCTATATAGATTCAATGCTGTATCCGGATCGCGGGCGCCTGCTACGCGAGACGGATCTGGACCCAGATAAAATCCATGTGGTCAAAGGATACACCGATGAGGCCATCGCCAAAGTGGCTAAAGATATCAGTGCTGACGTGGTTATTATCGGTACATTGGGCCAGACAGGCCAGGCAAAAACCAGACGCGGCAATACGGCGGAACGAGTTATCTCCGCACTGGATGTAGATGTGGTAGTGGTCAACTCTGAATATGAGAGCTAGATAAAACCCCAGCAGCTAGGTTTTGTCGATATCTGGCAGTTTAAACCTAGCTTGCAGGCGGTCAATTTCAGCCTCTGCCCAGGGCTCGAGACTATCCATAATCTCCCACTCCTGATTTAAATCATGGTGATCACTGCCAGAGGCTGGAGCTGAGGCAGAACTAAAACCAGAACTAAAACCAGAACTAAAACCAGAACTAAAACCAGAACTAAAACCAGAGCTTCGCCGCTCAAGAAACTCCCGCATTTGGGATTGACGGCGAGGCCATTTAACCCTGAGCCAGCGAACTAGTTTAATGACCCTGCCTCCAGCTAACACCCAGAGCGCTAAATTCTGACACCGCATGCTTAATACTGCCCATAGCCTCATCTATATGGCTGTCAACAACAGTGGCTGGCAGACCTAGATGTTCTGCAATACGGCTGCGGCTCAGCCCCCGGTAACGGTGCAGCAAGAAGATATAGCGAGTTCTATCCGACAGCTCGATCAACCCATTCTTTATGGCTTCAGTCTGCAATTCATTGACCAGGGTTCTATAGGCCACTGCCTCACCAGCGTCTGAGTCCAGCTGAGTCTCTGAAACATTGCCCAGGGGTCGCCGGCCACCAGCAGACTGGCGCCTGCCCAGCGCGCTCACCGCAAGCCGCACGGCCATATTAAACAGATAGCAGCGCTGGTGGTGAATATCTCGATAATGATTGAGTCTGAAGAGTTTGGTATAGGTGTCCTGGGTAATCTCATCAGCCTGCTCGGCATTGCCAGTTTTGCACAGTAGAAACTGTCGCAATTGCTCTGCAGCATCCTGATAAAGCTCATTGACCTCAGGCGCATTACTTTCGGCGCTTATTTGCACAATTATTGTTCTCAGCGTAAATCTTACTGGTTACGACGCCCTGTCACTGAAAAATCCCTCTCTGACCGCACTCCCGCAGCCAGTTCCCTGATCAGAAATCATTTCCAATCCGGCACGCAGTCCTTGGTTTAAAGAATAATCCTGCATTGCCTGGGATATATGACTCTGCAGAGGCGATTTTCCCTACCTGAGAAGCAAAAATAATTTAATGGAGTACCGCTGAGACAGGATAGACAGTCCTCAGCTTTTTAAGAAAGATAAGTAAGCACTATCAGAAAACATTTGGGGAAAATGGTGGGCCGTCCGCGACTCGAACGCGGGACCAATTGGTTAAAAGCCAACTGCTCTACCAACTGAGCTAACGGCCCTCAGAGGAAGGTGCGTACTATACTGGCCAGAAGACAAAATTCAAGCACTTTTTTTGTATCTGGTGGGGTCTTTTAATCCCGCCTCCAAAAAGCCCTGTGCCCGCAGTCTGCAGCTATCGCATTTACCGCAGGCTAAGCCATCCAGACTGGCCTGGTAGCAGGAAACTGTCTGACTGTAATCCACACCCAGAGCCACGCCGGCCTGCACAATTTCAGCCTTGGTCAGCGCAATTAAGGGTGCGTGAATATTCAGGCGCTGGCCCTCTACACCGGCTTTGGTCGCCAGATTGGCCATGGCCTCAAATGCACTGATATATTCCGGACGACAGTCCGGGTAGCCAGAGTAATCCACTGCATTCACACCGAGGAAAATATCATTGGCGCCCAGCACCTCGGCCCAGCCCAGTGCAATAGACAGAAACACCGTATTGCGCGCCGGCACATAGGTCACAGGAATACCAGTTGTCTCATACTCAGGCACATCTATAGCTGTGTCTGTCAGTGCAGAGCCGCCTATGGTACCCAGATCCAACACCACCACTTTGTGCTCGGCAACGGCCACAGATTCGGAGACTCGCTGGGCGGCCTCCAGCTCTGAGCGATGGCGCTGGCCATAGTCAAAGCTCAGGGTATAACACTCATAACCCTGATTCAGAGCCATAGAGAGTACAGTGGTTGAGTCCAGCCCACCGGAGACTAGAATAACGGCTTTTTTTGGCATGTTTCTAACCTGTGACTTTTGGCCTAGTAGATTTTCGATCTAATGGCCGGGCTGATCGCCCCAGATATATTTATGGGTTTGAAGCTGCATTCTAACATTGCGCTTATCCTGCAGTATCCATTCTGCCAACTGTTTGGGCGCCAACTGACCCTGGCTGGGTGAGAACAGTATCTCCGCAGCGCGATCTGCCAGTCCTAGCTCGTCCATTTTCAGACAGCTCCAGTTGTAATCCTGTCGATCGCAGATCACAAATTTAACTTCGTCATGGGGTGCCAGCAGCGGAATATTGTCATACAGATTGCGGTTGACCTCGCCCGAGCCCGGCGTTTTTAAATCGACAATTTTAAATACCCTCTTATCCACATCAGCTATAGGCATGGCCCCGCTGGTTTCAAGAGATACCCTGTAGCCGGCATCGCACAGCTCCTTGAGCAATTCAATGCACTGGGGCTGAGCCAGAGGCTCTCCTCCTGTCACAGTGACATAGCGAGCCCCATAGTCATCTACAGTGGCCATAATTTCACTGAGTGCCATTTTCTGGCCACCCTCAAAGGCATAGGCAGTGTCACAGTAACCGCAGCGCAGCGGGCAGCCAGTCAGGCGCACAAAGGTCGTGGGCAGGCCTGTGGTACTGGTCTCACCCTGCAAGGAGTGAAAGATTTCGGTAATACGCAATTCTGACATAAAGTATTCGGGCTTTAGCTAACCAGCAATTTGGTTGGCGATTAAAAATTATTATCTAGGTAGGCGCGAGCCTTTCGGGACACTCCACCGGTGCTGGTAGCCGCTATCTCGAGCAGCTCTTTTGCGCGGGAATCCTCTCCCAGCTGGTGATATATCTTGCCCAGCTTAAATCGCGCATCCATGGCCTTGGCATGCAATGGGTGCCCCTCAACCACGGCAGTAAATGACTGACGAGAAAGCTCTGCCTGATCCTGCAACAGATAGATCTCGCCCAGCCAGTAATAGGCATTGGGTACATAGGGGCTGCTTGGATAATCCACAATATGCTGTTTAAACGCCAGGGCAGCGCCATTGATATCCCGCTGTTTAAGCAGCAGGCCAGAGGCCTTGTCATAGTCAGCCTTCATAGCTGAGCTATCGGCAGGATTTACCATCCCATCCGCGGACCCGTCGGACGGGGGCATAACTGGCTCCCCACCAAAACTTCGGGCAGCGGGCGCTGCCGGCACCCCAGAGGCAGAGGTCGCTCCACTGACGGCAGAGCCCGATACCTGGGCACTCAGTCGCCGATCAATATCCAAATAGTCATCCATTTGCCGCTGCTTAAGCTGCTGCAGCTCGTAGTTTAGTTCCTCAACCATACCGCGCAGCATCTGCACCTCTTCCTGCAGTACCTGCATCTGATAATAGCGATCACCCTGGCCATCCACTGCTCTGTCGGGCGCATCCATAGACAGAGATGCCGAGGCATTTGCCGCTGCATCTAACGGACTGTTGAGATCAACTATAGGCGTCAGGTTTTGCCCGACAGCTGTTACCGTAACCAGGGTCAGTGTAATCAGCACTGCAAGAGAAAATTTCATGAGTAGTATCAGTTTTCCAGTTAAAGCTAAACGCAGAAACGGCCAGAGTTGATATCAACCCCGGCCGTACTAGAACAACCATGCACTGCAAAGCAGCCTGTCCAGCCGTCTACACAACAATATAGACCATAGCTGGGCAGTATGTATTACTTCAGCTCAACGCGACGGTTCAGGCTCCAGGCACCTTCGTTGCTGCCATAGGAAGCTGCACGCTCTTCACCATAGCTAATCACTTCGATCAGGCCGCCAGATACACCCTGCAGTACCAAAAACTCTTTTACCGCATTGGCACGACGCTCGCCCAGAGCCATGTTGTACTCACGTGTACCGCGCTCATCGGCATGGCCTTCAAGACGCACGCTGCGAGGGCTGCTATTGAGTGCCGCCGCATGCTCCAACAGAGCAGCGCGAGATTCTGGCTTCAGCAGTGCCTTGTCAAAGTCAAAGTAGAAGACTGTGTCTGCTGAGGTAGTCACCTCAGTATCGTCAATCCCAGAGGTATCAACCTGACCAGTCTGAACTGAAGTATCTTCAATCTCAGTGGTCTCCTCAACTGGAGCAGAGCTACAGCCGGCCAGTACCATTGAAAATAAAATTGTGGCTAAGCCAGTTTTGTTAAACGAGGTCTTCATATTAACTCCTGTGAGTTACTAGTATTAAAAATTAACAGTTAGCGCAAAAAGGGCGACCAGGCCGGTTCTCGCACATCTCCATTCTTGGCTGGGAGCACATAGCGCACTCCAGCATCCAGTGAAACTGCGGCTAGAACCCCGCGGTCACCCTGCTTTGTCGCGTACATTAACATAGCTCCGTTAGGTGCAACAGTAGGCGATTCATCTAATCTTGTCTCCGTAAGCTCAATCATGCGGCCAGTTTTGAGATCAAAAGACGCGATGTGAAAGGTATTGGTCTCTCTGTGCACCAGAGCCAGGGTACGTCCGTCCGGCGCTAAACTCGGGCGGGCGTTGTAATTACCCCTAAATGTTAGGCGTTCTGTGGCCCTTGTGGCAACATTTAATTTGTAAATCTGGGGCGTTCCGCCTCGATCTGAGGTAAAAAGTAGGTTTTTACCGTCCGCCATCCAGGTGGGTTCGGTATCAATGGCAAAATGGCGGGTCAGGCGGGTGAACTTCGAGGTCTCTAAATCCAGGGTATAAATCTCTGGATTACCGTCTTTCGACAACACCAGCGCCAGCTGTTTGCCATCTGGCGACCAGGATGGAGCGCCGTTTAAGCCCCTAAAATTGGTCAGCTGCTGACGCTTGGCAGTAATTAGGTTCTGGCGAAATATGGCCGGCCGGCCGGTTTCGAAGGACACATAGGCCAGCTCCTTGCCATTGGGCGCCCAGGACGGAGACATTATAGGCTCTGGAGATTCCAGCATCAGTTTTTCTCTAGCGCCATCAGCATCAGCGACATTTAGCCTGTAAATAAACTTGCCACTGGCTCTGTTAGCCGTGACATAGGCTATACGTGTAGAAAATGCGCCGGGAATACCAGTGATCTCCCGGTACACCTTATCACTGACCAGATGGGCCAAATCGCGCATTTCATTGGCACTGCCTCTAACCCGGTGCTTGAACTCGGTTTTCTGGGCAGTCACATTGAGCAGGCTAAACTCCAGTTCATAGCGGCCATCGTCCATAGCCCCCATAGAGCCCACCACCAGATACTCAGCTCCCAGCATGCGCCAGTCGCGGTAATAGACATCTGATGCACGGGAGGGAAAGGCCAACATATCGCGCCTGGGAATACTGCGGAACAGCCCGCTGCGCTGCAGATCGGCTTCCACAATGGCACCTATATCTTCACTCAGTGGCAGGCCGTTAAGGGCAATTGGCGACACCGCCACTATGGTCGGCTTGTCGTTCCCCTGGGTCACACGGATTACCAGCTCGGCCCAGGCACTGCCAGCCAGAGGCAAGCCCAGTAAAACTGTCAGAGCCAAACTTCTATAAAGTGATTTCAACCGGCTATCTCCCAAAAAGTCGCCAAAATACAGATTCTATCTACAGAGTTATAGCCTTAAATCCTGCGGAGTAAAGGCTACTTTAACAATACGAAAATGCTTTTCAAACAGCCGCGGCTCCAGCTGCTGAATTTCTTCAAACTGCTCAGCCTTGAAGGCAGCCTGCTCCACCGAGCGGTCAAAGGCAATATCACCACTAGATTTTACAACGGTCACGCCCACAATCCGTCCAGTGGGTACCAGTCTGATCTCCACCAGGGTCTCCATATCGCGGCGAGCGCTGGGAGGACGGTTCCAGTTATCAGACAGCCTCTGGCGAATCAGCTGCATAAAACTATTGGCCACCAACTCATCTTCCTGAGCATTGATATCCGCCTGTTCCTGAGCCAGAGTTTCGGCAAACTCATTCTCGATACGCTTGCGCTCGGCCTCGGCGCGGCGCTGCTGTTCCTGTTTTTCACGCTCTCTATCGACGCGCTGTTTTTCCTTGAGTGCCGCCAGCCGTTTGGCCTCAGCCTTTTTCTTTTCCGCCGCCCGGCGTCTATCTTGCTCGCGCTCTTTCGCCGCCCTGTCTACCTTAGGTTTGGGAGGCTTGACTACAGGCTTTTTCTTGGGCGCCAGCTCAACAATTTTCGCCTCAATATACTGGGGCTGAATAATCACCTTTTTACTGTCGGACTCCCAGTTTGCCAACAGCGCCGCCACCATGCCCACATGGAGAACAATGCTAAACAGCGCGCCAGTTGAATAGCTGGTAACCTCTCTCATATTAGTTGCTGGGGGGCTCCGTCACCAGACCTACAGAGGGGGCACCCGCCAGCTGCAGCTCGCTCATCAGATTAACCACAGCACCATAGTCAACCGCACTGTCGCCCCAGACTAGAATAGGCGTAGCTGGCTTCTGCCGCAGCACCTTGGATACACGGTCTTTAATCACTGCCAATGTCTCGGTTTTATTGTTGCCCTGCACATCGATCCAATAGCTGCCGTCGGCCTTGATGGAAACAATAAAGGGCTCCTGGTCCTTGGTATCCATGGGCGCCGAATTGGCATCAGGCAATTCAACTTTAACGCCCTGCATCAACAGAGGCGCCGTAATCATAAATACCACCAACAGCACTAGGGTGACATCAATATAGGGGACTACATTGATCTCAGCGACTAGCTTGCGTTTCGGTTTTTTATGCTTCACAACTTAGGCCTCAGGCAGAGTTAGCGGGAGTGAACCTGGCGGTGCAGAATGCTCGAGAACTCTTCAGAAAAAGTCTCGTAGTTAGCATTGATAACCTCCACCTTGGCCGCATAGCGATTGTAGGCAATCACCGCAGGTATGGCTGCAAACAGCCCCATGGCTGTAGCTATCAATGCCTCGGAGATGCCCGGGGCCACTGTGGCCAATGTGGCCTGCTGCACCATAGCCAGGCCTCGGAATGAGTTCATAATGCCCCAGACGGTGCCAAACAGACCTATATAGGGGCTTACCGAGGCCACACTGGCCAGAAACGGCAGGTTGGTACTGAGCTTTTCATCTTCGCGGCTAAGGGCCACGCGCATAGCGCGGTCTGTGCCTTCCATAACTGCATCTGGGTCGGCCTTGTCGGTCTGAGCAAGACGATTAAATTCGCGGAAGCCAGCGCGGAAAACATTTTCTATGCCGTCCACATGCCCACTTTGCTGGGCTCGCTCAGTCAGCTCCTGGTAGAGCTTATTGAGGTCAACACCGGACCAAAAGGTATCCTCAAACTCCCGAAAACTGCGTTCGGCACCGCTTAAGAATAGACCCCGCTGGATAATCATAATCCAGGAGATAACCGAGGCTATAAACAATATAGCCATCACGGCCTGCACCAGCAGACTGGCGTTGACCATCAGCGCTAGTATGGATAAGTTTTCTTCATGCACAGCATAGGCTCCAGTAAAATTTAGCCAACATGGCTTTTTAAGGTTTCATACATAGGTTTGGGTATACCGCAGGGCCGCTTGCTTGCCACATCTATACAGGCCACCTTGATACTGCCCTCAACCAGCAATTCATCACCGCGAAACACCTGCTGGCTCATTACAAAGGTCACCCGGGAGACCTTGTCAAATTTGGCGGTCACTCTGATCTCATCATCCAGCACCGCCGGCAGGTGATAGAGCAGATCAACAGACCGCACCACCAGCTGCAGATCACCAAATAGCGCTGGTTTATCATAGCCCAATGTGCGCATTAGCTCAGTGCGTGCCCGCTCCATATATTTAAGGTAGTTGGCATAAAATACAATGCCACCGGCGTCGGTATCCTCGACGTAAACACGGATCGGCAGAGAAAAATCAGTCATCCAGAATATCCAACTGATCCTGCACTGACTTGGGGCTCTTTAGCCCAAAGTGCTCATAGGCCATGCGGGTGGCCATGCGCCCTCTGGATGTGCGCATCAGATAACCCTGCTGGATCAGAAAGGGCTCCAGTACATCTTCAATGGTGCCCCGCTCTTCACTCAGGGCAGCCGCTAGACTATCCACACCCACAGGGCCACCATCAAATTTTTCCATCAGGGTAAGCAGCAGGCGGCGATCCAGATGATCAAAGCCGCTCTGATCCACCTTGAGCATATTCAGCCCAGCATCGGCAATAGCACTTGTCACTGTGCCATCGCCTTTTACTTCGGCATAGTCTCGCACTCGACGCAGCAGCCGATTGGCAATCCTGGGCGTGCCTCTGGAGCGGCGAGCAATTTCGCTGGCGCCATTGTCGTCCACTGGCACCTCGAGAATATGCCCTGCCCTGCGCACAATACTGGTGAGATCAGCCTCAGAATAAAATTCCAGTCGCTGGACTATGCCAAAGCGATCGCGCAGAGGCGAGGTCAACAGCCCAGCTCTAGTGGTGGCGCCGACCAGGGTAAAGGGGGGTAAATCCAATTTGATGGAGCGGGCCGCCGGCCCCTCACCAATCACAATATCCAGCTGATAGTCTTCCAGCGCCGGGTAGAGAATCTCCTCAACCACTGGGCTCAGGCGATGAATCTCGTCAATAAACAACACATCCCCCGCCTCCAGATTGGTGAGCAGTGCCGCCAGATCACCAGCCTTTTCCAGCACAGGCCCTGAGGTAGTTTTTAGATCCACCTGCATTTCGTTGGCAATAATATGTGCCAATGTGGTTTTACCCAGCCCTGGAGGGCCAAATACCAATGTGTGATCAAGGGGTTCGCCGCGCTTGCGAGCGGCCTCTATAAAGATTTCCAACTGCTCTTTAACTGCCGGCTGGCCCACGTAATCGGCTAGGGCTGTAGGCCGCAGAGCGCGGTCAAAACGCTCTTCGCTAACGGAAATATCTGCGGAAATAAGTCGATCTGGTTCTATCATGGGGCGCCATCTCAAATTTGCCTGTAAGCATACCTTGATGACCCTGAATTTACACTAGCTTTGCTACCCTGCTATTTGGAGACCATGCTCTTAAGTGCAGCCCTGATCAGCTGTTCGGCACTGGAGATATCATCGCTGACTGCACGGCTAACCATCTTGGCCGCATCCTGAGGCTTATAACCCAGAGCTATCAGCGCGCTCTCGGCCTCTTCGGCAATATCTGGTTGCTTGCTGGCCGCTGCCAGAGTGCCAGTGGCACCAGCCTCAATATCCCCCACCCTGTCACGCATCTCTATCACCAGACGCTCGGCGGTCTTTTTACCCACACCGGGCAGTTTTACCAGGGTGGCAACATCATTATTGTGCACACAGAGAGCAAATTCGCTGGCCGACATCCCAGAGAGAATCGCCAGCGCCATCTTTGGGCCCACGCCATTAACCTTAATTAAATGGCGAAATAATGCGCGCTCGCCCAGTTCAAAAAAACCGAACAGCAGCTGGGCATCCTCGCGCACCACAAAATGGGTGTGCAATGTGACCGACTCGCCAATATTGGGTACTGCAAAAAAAGTACTTAGAGATACCAGCACCTCATAGCCCACCCCCTGCACATCCAGCAGCAAGTCCGGGGCCTGTTTTTCGATTACCGTACCTTGAAGTCGTCCGATCATAGCTGTAGATCACCTTTTAATCTGTTCTAACCTGTGTTGTGCTATTTTAATCTGCCGCGGGCATAGCCTTTGACGCCAGAACTGGCCAGAGCCTGATTGGTGCGCCTGCTGTGGGCATGGCAAATAGCCACAGCCAGAGCATCCGCAGCATCTTCGGCGGGAGACTGAGATAGCTTTAGCATCTGCACAATCATCATCTGCACCTGAGTCTTATCGGCCGCACCTGTGCCCACCACAGATTTTTTAACGCTGCGGGCTGAGTATTCCCCCACCGGCAGCTGCGCCTGTACCCCCGCCACTATGGCGGCACCCCGCGCCTGACCAAGTTTTAGTGCAGAGCCCGCATTGGTAGCCACAAACACCTCTTCAATACCCATCTCCTGGGGCTGATATTGGCCAATAATCTGACTGACCCCATCGAAGATAATTTTTAATCGCTCGGGCAGCGCACCCTCGGGCAGTCGGATAATACCGCTGGTGACATAGCTAATTTTGCTGCCAACAACGTCAATCACACCGTAGCCGGTGCGCCGCGAGCCTGGGTCTATGCCTATTATTCGAGTCATGGAGATACTTGTGTTTGCCTGGTGGCAGAGTGTTGCAACCGCACGGCAATCAGTCAACCATTAAAAAAGCCCCCTGAAATAATTTCAGAGGGCTTTTTGTATCGCTCAGACAGAGCGCAACCGCAAACTGGGTTGCTGTCTTAGTCTTCTGCTTTTGGCTCAGCTTTGGCTTTTGGCGCTGCCTTGGCTTTAGCTTTGGCTTTTGGAGCTGCCTTAGCTTTTGGTGCCGCCTTGGCTTTAGCTTTGGCCTTGGGCTTTTCCTCGGCTGCAGGAGCTTCTTCTGCTGGAGCTTCTGGCGCAGCTTCCTCTGCTGGAGCTTCTTCGGCCGCAGGCGCTTCTGGAGCTGCTTCTTCTGCTGCAGGTGCTTCTGGAGCTTCCTCTGCCGGGGCTTCTTCAGCTGGTGCTTCTTCAGCCGCAGGCGCTTCTGGAGCTGCTTCTTCTGCTGGAGCTTCTGGCGCAGCTTCCTCTGCTGGTGCTTCTTCTGCTGGTGCTTCTGGAGCTGCTTCTTCTGCTGCAGGTGCTTCTGGAGCTGCTTCTGCTGGTGCTTCTTCAGCCGCAGGTGCTACTTCCTCGACAGCAGGCTCTTCAACTACCGGGGCAGCGGGCATTACAGCCTTGATCAGGCCTTCAGCCAGCAGAATCTTAACTTTCTCATCTGCATTAACCCAGTTTTTATTGGCGTCCTTTACCGCGTAACGACCACTGGCCTTTTGGTAAACAACATATTCTTTTGTCTTCTTTATAACTTTCATCGCATTTTCCTCGCTTAATGATTACTCGTTTGAGTTTAGGGTTTAACGTTTTAAAACTTCGGCCATGGTCTCAGCCCTTACTGGCTGAGCTCTTCCATCACCTCATCGGGAATCTGCGCATTGGTATACACGTTCTGCACATCATCCAAATCTTCCAGGCTATCGATCATATCCAATAGCTTTTCCGCCCCGGCCTTATCCAGTGGCACAGTAATATCTGCAACCATGGTCACCTCTGCATGCACTGGCTCAAAACCGGCAGCAACCAGACTATCTTTAACATTTAAAAATTCTTCAAAACTGGTTTCTACATCCACAGAGCCATCGTCATGGGACTTAATATCTTCGGCGCCAGCTTCCAGTGCAGCGTCCATTAATGCTTCTTCATCCACACCGGGCTCATAGCTTATCTGCCCAATACGATTAAACAGATAGGCCACCGAGCCGTCGGTGCCCAGATTGCCACCGCGCTTGGAGAAGCCATGGCGCACATCGCCTACAGTGCGGTTGCGGTTGTCGGTCATGCACTCAACCAGCACAGCTATGCCGCCCGGGGCATAGCCTTCATAGGTAATCTCGTCATAATTCTCGCCGTCACCAGCGCCAGCGCCGCGGGCAATGGCCTTGTCTACTGTGTCGCGCTTCATATTGGCGCCCAGCGCCTTGTCTACGCCGGCTCTGAGCCTGGGATTATCATCCGGATTGGGGCCGCCAGCTTTTGCAGCCACCACCAGCTCGCGGATAAGTTTGGTGAAAATCTTACCGCGCTTGGCATCCTGCGCCGCTTTGCGATGTTTAATATTGGCCCATTTACTATGACCTGCCATCAACAACCTCCATTGCTAAACTATTGATTGCCACCCCAGATTAACTGGATGGCTTTTCTTCCTTTACTCGCAGCCTAATACTTAAGTCGCGCAGTTGCGCTGCCTCTACTGTGCCCGGTGCATCTGTAAGCAGACAGGCCGCCGACTGGGTTTTCGGGAAGGCGATAACATCGCGAATACTGTCTGCACCCACCATCAGCATAATCAAACGGTCAAGACCAAAGGCAAGACCACCATGGGGTGGCGCACCGTGCTTGAGTGCGTCCAACAAAAAGCCAAACTTCTCACGCTGCTCTTCTTCACCTATGCCCAGCACATCAAAAACCACTTCCTGCATAGCCTGGTCATGAATACGGATAGAACCGCCACCCAACTCACAGCCATTGAGTACCATATCGTAGGCCCGCGACAGTGCATTGGCCGGGTCAGCTTTAAGCTCCTCAGCAGAGCAGGAGGGAGCGGTAAATGGATGGTGCAGCGGAGTCAGCGCGCCGCTGTCAGTGCGCTCAAACATAGGGAAGTCTACAACCCACATAGGTGCCCAGTCGCAAGTATAGAGATTGAGGTCCTCACCCACTTTGCAGCGCAGTGCACCCAGGGCCTCAGAAACCACATTGGCTTTGTCTGCACCGAAGAACACAATATCTCCGTTCTTGGCATCCAGACGCTGCATAATATTCATGGTCACTTCATCGCCGAGGAATTTAATAATCGGCGACTGCAGACCTTCTATACCAGTCTCTATGGCATTGACCTTAATCCAGGCCAAACCTTTGGCACCATAGATACCTACAAATTTGGTGTAATCATCAATCTGCTTGCGAGAAATCTCTGATCCACCCTGCACCTTCAGTGCAGCAACGCGGCAGCTAGGGTCATTGGCCGGCCCAGCAAATACCTTAAACTCAATATCCTTTAGCAGGTCTTTGATCTCAACCAGCTCCAGTGGTATGCGTAAATCTGGCTTGTCAGAGCCATACTTTTCCATGGCATCTGCATAGGTCATGCGCGGAAATGCGTCAAACTCAATATTCATATGCTCGGCAAAGATGCCGCGAATCATGGTTTCGGTGGTTGACATAATGTCCTCTTCATCAATAAAAGAGGCCTCAATATCAATCTGGGTAAATTCGGGCTGACGGTCAGCGCGCAGATCTTCATCGCGGAAACATTTAGCAATCTGGTAGTAGCGATCAAAACCGGCAACCATCAGCAGCTGTTTAAACAGCTGAGGCGACTGGGGCATGGCAAAGAACTGACCAGGGTGGGTGCGCGAAGGAATCAAATAGTCACGGGCACCCTCGGGGGTAGCTCTGGTCATAATCGGAGTCTCTATATCCAGAAACCCGTTATCCACAAGGTAGTTGCGTATAGATGAAGTGACCTTGGAGCGGAATCTCAGACTATTTTGCATCTCGTTGCGACGCAGATCCATGTAGCGATACTTCAGGCGCACATCCTCGCCCACAGTGACATGGTCGTCCATCTGAAAAGGAGGAGTGACAGCAGCATTGAGAATTTCCAAATGAGTGCCATAAACTTCGATCTCACCAGTATCCATATTAGGGTTAATGGTGGCCTCACTGCGCCCTCTGACTTTACCGGTGACCCTGAGAACATATTCCGAACGAACCTTATCTGCCTGAGCAAAAAATTCCGCCGCATCAGGGTCAAATACCACCTGCACGATACCTTCGCGGTCGCGCAAGTCGAGAAAAATCACACCACCGTGATCGCGGCGACGGTCAACCCAGCCGCAAATGGTAATTTCTTCGTCAATATGTGCGCTTCTAACTAGTCCGCAATAAGTGGTTCGATACATCAGTCATTTATTCCCAGGTTAATCAACTGACGCCCACTGGCGGCAGTATATTGTGTAATTTGTCTGTCTAGTTTTGCTCTCAGCCTTACTCGGCCGACGCAGTTTTGCTATCGGCAGTTTTTTGTTCGCCACTAATATTCTTTTTATCACCGCTCTTAAAGTCGGTCTCGTACCAGCCGCTGCCACTAAGGCGAAAGCCGCCGGCAGACAAGAGTTTTTTCAGTGCCGACTGATTACAGGCAGGGCAATCTAACAGAGCATCGTCGCTCATTTTTTGCAGCGCCTCAAACTGATGTTCACAGTCGTCACAGCGATACTCATAAATCGGCATGATGTTGGGGTCCTTGTCTAAAGCCTGCAGACAGTTGTCTGGCATTTAAAAAGCGCAGCATTATACATCAGCCATGCCATCAGGCGAATGCTTAATCGGGCCTGTTTAATCCGTCAGAGTTAAAATCCACTAAAAAAAGCCTGTATACATGGCACAACCGCAATTCAGCAGCTATAAATAATGTCGAGGCCCTGTTTACGGTACCTGAGCTACCACAGGGTTGGTTTTAATCGGATAACCAATTATCACAAAGGAATTTACAATGGCTGTCAAAAAAGGTACTGCAAAACGGAAAACTCCCACAAAGAAAAAAGCGCCCGCCAAGAAAAAGGTCGCGGCTAAAAAAGCTGTCGCAAAAAGATCTCCTATCAAAAAAACTCCCGCAAAGAAAAAAGCTGCCGCGAAGAAAAAGCCCTTAGCCAAAAAGAAGCCCCTAGCTAAAAAGAAGCCCTTAGCGAAGAAAAAGCCCTTAGCTAAAAAGAAGCCCATAGCGAAGAACAAAACAACTGTTAGTAAAAAGCCAGCAGCCAAGAGGCCAGCCAAAGCCCCAGCTCGCAAAACCACCGCAATACGCGAGCGCTACAGCAAGACCGAGATCGTCAACGAACTGGCTATTAACTCTGGTTTAAATCGCAAACAGGTAAACACCTTGCTCGACGAACTAGCGGTGCTGGTTTCCCGGCATGTTAAAAAACGCTCAGTGGGTGAATTTGTGCTGGCGGGCCTAATTAAAATAACCACCGTAAAACGACCTGCCAAAAAAGCCCGCGAGGCCATCAATCCATTTACTGGTGAATTGACCAGGTTCAAAGCCAAACCAGCCTCAGTCGCCGTAAAGGTTCATGCCCTCAAAGGTCTAAAGGACATGGCGCAATAACAGTAGCACCAGGGTCACCAGAGCAACAAAAAAGCCCCATCAATCTGATGGGGCTTTTTAATGGGGCATTTTAATGAGCATTGGCTCAGATTAGAGTATCCGCCAGACTGTGGCGCAGATCAGTCAGCCGCTGCTGCAATAGCCCATCCTCATATTCCATAGCCTCCACCGCTCCCCAGACCGGGCCCGGCCATGCAGCATCCGACTCCCTGCGCACCACATGGTGCATATGCAACTGGGGCACCTTATTGCCAATGGTAGCTATATTTAATTTATCTCCCTGAAAAATATTGTCCATGGCCTCAGCCAGCGCGCAAGACTCCAGCAATAACTGCTGCCGATCTTCCCCGCCAAGCTGATAGATCTCTTTTACCCCCTGACGCTGAGGTACCAAAATAACCCAGGGATAATTGGCATCTTTGCACAGCAGCGCCAGACAGAGAGGAAATTGGCCAATTAATACCGTATCAGCCTGCAATCTCTTGTGTAATTCAAACATTTTTCTTATCTACTCCCCTTTGCTCTGTACCGGGACAGCCGCGCCCCGTAAAATACCTGCTTTAATACTGCCAATAAGTGTAAGAAAACTATGCGCGCCAGCCAATACCTGATCACCACCAAAAAAGAATCTCCCGCCGACGCAGAGGTCATTAGCCACCAGTTAATGCTGCGCGCTGGCATGATTCGCAAAGTTGCCGCCGGATTATACAGCTGGCTGCCTCTGGGTCTGCGGGTATTTCGCAAGGTTGAAAATATAGTACGCCAAGAGATGAACAGATCCGGGGCGCTCGAGGTGATGATGCCGGTGGTGCAGCCAGCAGACCTGTGGGAAGAATCTGGTCGCTGGGGTCAATTTGGCCCTGAGCTGCTGCGCATCAAAGACCGCCACGATCGCGAATTCTGTCTGGGCCCCACCCATGAAGAGGTGATCACCGACATTATCCGCAACGAAATTAGCAGCTACAAACAGCTGCCTGCCAATTTCTATCAGATTCAAACCAAGTTTCGCGATGAGCGACGCCCGCGCTTTGGTGTAATGCGCACCAGAGAGTTCTGCATGAAGGACGCCTACTCCTTCCACAGCAATGCCGCCTCACTGCAAGATACCTATGACTTAATGTACCAAACCTACAGCACTATCTTTACCCGCACAGGGTTGGTATTTCGCGCTGTACTGGCAGACACAGGCAGCATAGGTGGCAGCCATTCCCATGAATTCCATGTACTGGCCGAGTCCGGTGAAGATGCTATCGTCTTCTCTACAGAGGGTGACTACGCCGCCAATATCGAAAAAGCTGAGGCCCTGGCTCCCAGAGAAACCGCAACCCCTGGCACTGGCGCAATGGCAGAACTGGCCACTCCAGGTGTACACAGCATTGCCGAGCTCTGCGACTTTGTGGGCACCAGTGCAGATAAAACGCTCAAGGCACTGATTGTTAGCGGCGAGAACGACGCAGGCAAAACCCAGCTCTACGGCCTGATGGTGCGCGGCGACCACGAGCTCAACGAAGTCAAAGCCCAGCATGCGCTGGGCCTAAATGGTGAAATCACTATGGCCACAGAGGAGCAAATTAAAACTGCCCTCAATTGCTCATCGGGCTCCATAGGCCCAGTGGGTCTCGACCTGCCCATGGTAGTAGACCCCAGCGCTGCGCAGCTCAGCGACTTTGTGTGCGGCGCCAACCGCGATGGCTACCATTTAACCAATGTAAACTGGGGCAGAGACTGCGGTGAAATCCAGATTGCCGACATTCGCAATGTGGTGACTGGCGACCCCAGTCCAGATGGCAAAGGTGTGCTGGAGATTAAACGCGGCATAGAAGTGGGGCATATTTTCCAACTGGGCACCAAGTACAGTGAAGCCATGAAAGCCACAGTGCTGGACGAAAATGGCAAAGAGCAGTTTATGAGCATGGGATGCTACGGCATAGGGGTCAGCCGCATTGTTGCCGCAGCCATTGAACAGAATCATGACGACAACGGCATTATATGGCCAGAGGCTATAGCGCCGTTCCAGCTGGCCATAGTGCCTATCAATATGCACAAGTCAGAGGCGGTCAAAGAAGCCTGCGAATCTCTGTATAACAAACTTAGCCAAGCTGGCTATGAAGTGTTATTTATGGACGAGCCCAAGGCGCGCCTGGGTGGCATGCTGGCAGATGTGGAGCTGATTGGCATACCCCATCGCATTGTGATTGGCGACCGCGGCCTAGAGGAAGGCACAGTGGAATATCGCAGTCGTCGCGAGACGGAAAACCAACATATAGCTATGGATAAGCTGGATGACTTTATTGCGAACAACCTCAGCAAATAGCACAGAAGCCAAGTGTAGACAGAGACAACACTGGACCAGCCTGCTTGCCTGGCTGGTTCTTTGCACCCTCTCTGGTTTTGTTTCTGCCTCCGACACGACAGAGCCAGACCCCAGCCTTATCTCAAAGCTAAAACTGGCTGCCGCCGACGCCCAGAGTTTTGACAACCACTACGATGCACAGGTGTGGCTAACCGCCAAAGACTTCCACCTGGCCAAACTGATTAAAAACGCCGATCAGCGCCTGGAACTGCTCAGCCTGATTCACAGCGAGGCCAGGCGCGCTGACCTTGCGCCAGAGATTGTACTGGCCCTGATCGAAGTTGAGAGCGGCTTTAACTCCTATGCGGTGTCTAGCGCCGGGGCCCAGGGCATCATGCAGGTAATGCCCTTCTGGAAAACCCAGATTGGCCGCCCCCAGGATAATCTGATTAATACCCAGACCAATTTGCGCTACGGCTGCACTATACTCAAACATTATCTCGACCTGGAACAGGGCCGCCTAGCTGAAGCCCTGGCCCGCTACAACGGCAGCTATGGCCAGACCTGGTACGCCGAGCGAGTACTAGATGCCAGGGCCGAGCGCTGGCGCTAGCTTAGCTCACCGGTATCTACCACCTCTGGGTTACTGCTAATGAGTTTGCCAGCCAGCTTTGCTAGACTCTGAAATCACTTCGAGGGTTGTTATGTCATCGCAAATACAAAATCTCTCCCCCCAGGAACTGCGCCAGCAAATTCGCAGCGGACAGTACCAGGGCAACACCTCTGGCTGCTGCGCGGGCTTCGTGCAGTGCAATATGGTCATTCTGCCCAGCGACTGGGCCGCAGACTTCCTGAAATTTTGCCAGGACAACCCCAAACCCTGCCCATTGATTGCCCTGTCTAAGCCGGGCGAGTTCAGCATCCCCAAGCTGGGCGCGGATATAGATATACGCACCGATATCCCCAGCTACAGAGTTTTTGAAAAGGGCAAACTGAGCGCCGAGGTCAATGATATCTCCAATCTGTGGCGCGATGATCTGGTGGTGTTTTTGCTCGGCTGCTCCTTCTCTTTCGAGGAAGCATTGGTCGCCGAGGGCCTGGATGTGCGCAATATCAGCGAAGGCGTAAACGTGCCCATGTACAGAACCAATATAGACTGCACCCCCGCAGGCCCCTTTGCAGGCAAAATGGTGGTTAGCATGCGCCCCTTTGCTCCGGAGGAAGCCCTGCAGGCTGTGGAGATAAGCGGCCGCTTCCCCTCAGTACATGGCGAGCCCATTCATTATGCCAACCCAGCTGAAATTGGCATCCAAGACATTAACAAGCCGGACTATGGCGATAAGGTGAGTATCAAAGAGCATGAGCATCCATTGTTCTGGGCCTGCGGTGTAACCCCCCAGGTAGCTCTGGAAAATGCCAAGCCGCCGTTTTGTATTACCCATAGTCCAGGTTATATGCTGGTGACAGATTTAAAGAATACCGAGCTTGCAGAAGGCTGAGAATGACAATAATGGGGATGACAGAAAACAAACCGGCGGAACACCACATTGATTAAGGAAACAACATGCCATTACTTCTAAACTGCGATCTCGGCGAAAGCTTCGGCGCCTGGAAAATGGGTCTCGACGATCAGGTAATGCCATTTATCGACCAGGCCAATATCGCCTGCGGTTTCCATGCCGGCGACCCAGTGGTTATCAAAAAAACTCTGCTCGCCGCCAAGCGCAACAATGTCCAGGTAGGCGCTCACCCAAGCTATCCAGACATCTCCGGCTTTGGCCGCCGCTCAATGAAAATTCCAGCGGTGGAGCTTATAGCTCTGCTGCAATATCAGATCGCAGCACTCACAGGTATGGCCAGCAATCTGGGTATAGAGGTTGCCTATGTTAAGCCCCATGGCGCCCTGTACAACGATATGATGGCCGACGGTCATATTCGCAGTGCCGTTATGGAAGCCATCAGTGAATGCCACCAACCCCTAGCCTTTATGTTGCAGGCTACTCCAGATGCAGAAACTCATCGCGAAGAGGCCAGAGCCTTTGGCCTTGAAGTGCTGTTTGAAGCCTTTGCTGATCGCTGCTACGACGACAGCGGAGCCCTGCTGTCCAGAGCCAAAGAAGGTGCAGTGCACAGCAGAGAAAAAATGCTCGAGCAGATAATCCAGCTGCAGCAACATGGCACTGTAACCACAGTCAGCGGCCACCAACTTGAGCTTCAGGCAGACTCCCTATGTGTCCATGGTGATAATATGGATGGCGTCAATGCCATCGAAAAAATCCGCCAACTGATAAGCCAGTAAATTACAGTGCCCCCCCAGCTCCCCATTTCAATCGCCGGCGAGAATTCGCTGATTGTGTATTTTGGCGACCAACCCAGTGCCGAGATTGCAGCTCAGATTGCCCAGACTGCTGAGCACCTCAGGCAATCTATGGCTGATAGGCTAATCGACCTGGTGCCCTCCTACGGCTCATTACTGGTGATCTATCAACCATTGCTGACCGACCATTTTAGGGTACGCCAGCTGATTCGCCAGGCACTGCAGCAGCTGGACAAAGGCAAAGGTGAAGATAGCAATAAAGCGCCGAGCCAGAGCGGCGCCCTGGTCAGCCTGCCGGTCTACTACAGCACAGAGTCAGGCCCAGATCTGCAATCCCTGGCCGACAGAGCCAAGCTCTCTATCGACGAAGTGATCGCCATTCACCAACAGACCCAATACCGCGTCTATGCCATTGGTTTTGCCCCGGGATTTGCCTATCTGGGCGAGGTGGACGAACGTATAGCTGCCCCCAGGTTGGCCACCCCCAGACAGAAAGTCCCCAGAGGCGCAGTGGCTATTGCCGATCGCCAAACCGCAGTCTACCCGGCCCAGTCACCAGGTGGCTGGAACCTGATTGGTCTCTGCCCCCAGCCTATGTTTGACCCCAGCGCCGAGCCCAGCATGCCAGTTCAGGTGGGAGATAGAGTGACCTTCAGAGCCATAGATCGACAGGAGTTCATTGCATTAGGTGGTGAGCTATGAGGGCTGGGTTTAGCGTGATTCAACCAGGCATCCACAGCCTGCTGCAGGACCAGGGTCGCTATGGCCGCCACAATATAGGCCTAACCACTGGCGGCCCCATGGACAGCCAGTCCTTTCACTGGGCCAACCGTCTCTGCCAAAACTCGCCCCAGTGCGCAGCCATAGAAGTCACCATTGGTGGCCTGGTACTGGAAGCTAAAATTAATACCAGCATAGCCCTGACCGGCGCAGCCATACCCCTGAGGATCAACAAACAGCCCGCCGCCCTGTGGCAGAGCCACAGGATAAAACCAGGCGACCGCATTGAACTGGGCTTTGCCAAGGCAGGCTGCCGCGGCTATCTAGCAGTGGCCGGAGGTTTTCAGGCCAGCCCCAGCTTTGGTAGCCAGTCCACAGTGGCCCGGGAAGGACTGGGCGGCCTGCATCAGGATGGCAAGCCACTGCAGGCCGGCGACCAACTGCCCTGTGCTGAGTCCGCTGACCAGCCAGCCAACCAACGTCTTGCTCAGGCCCAGCGCCCCAACCCAAGCACTGATAACAGCGCCCATTGCAAAGTTATACTGGGCTATCAGCACCAGGCGTTTAGTTCGGTGCAAAAACAGCTATTTTTTAGTTCGACCTATCAGGTGACCGATAGCAGTGACCGCATGGGCTATCGCCTCAATGGACCAGCTATAAAACCTGCAGTCGATGGTATTTTATCCGAGGGCATTTGTCTGGGAGCCATTCAGGTGCCCGCAGACGGCCAGCCCATAGTGCTGCTCGCCGATCGCCAGACCATTGGCGGCTATCCCAAAATAGGCTCAGTGCTATCCCTGGACCTGGGCAAGCTTGCCCAGGTCACCCCCGGAGGCACAGTTAGCTTTGAAACTATCAGCATAGAGCAGGCCCATAACCTATTGCTGCTCCATCAGCGCCAGCTTGACTGCACTGAGCTAGAGTTTGTAACTGCTGAGGCCAGTGATAATGATCAATCTTAGCCAGCAGGTTGAAGACCTGATGGTCGCCCGCAATCCGAGGGGCATGCAGACAGTGCAGGCTGCACTGCAACCTGGTTATTTTTGGCGCGCAGCCCAAATGATAGAAACCGCCATGGCCAGCGATTCCGCCACAGTGCTAATTGGTACCGGCTTTCCGGTAGCCAATACCTTTGAAACCGATGGGCCACTGGGTGCCATTGCCCTCTATCAAACCATTGAAAAGCTGGGTGGCAACCCGATACTGGTCTGCGGCGCACCGCTGGCAGACTGTATTAAGCAGGACTTTAACACCTATAAAATTGCCGTGGCAGAGGCCGATAACCGCGAGCAAGAGGCCCGTCATGCCCTAGAGCAGTTGCAACCCGATCTGGTGATTTCCATCGAGCGCCCTGGCCTCAATGCCGAGGGCAACTACAGCAATATGCGCGGTGAAGATATCAGCGCCCACTGCGCCAGCTTTGATCACTTTTTAAATCTAGCCCGCTGCCCAACCATAGGCATAGGCGATGGCGGCAATGAAATTGGCATGGGCAATGTAATCGACGCCCTGGTGTCTCTGGATATTAAACCCTCCATCACCTGCTGCGACGAGCTGGTTATTGCCGATGTATCCAACTGGGCGGCCCATGGTTTGATCGCCATGCTGTCCAATGCTCGTGGCGAAGATATGCTAGCCGGCTGGAATAATATTGAAGTGCTGCGTTATTTAAGTGCCCAGGGTAGCGTCGACGGTGTCAGCCGCAAAAATACCCTAACCGAAGATGGCCTGGGTTCAGAGTTGAGCGAACAGCTTATCCTCAACCTGAGAATCCTAGGTGGTTTTTGTTAACCCTGAAACGTTTTACTGCAAATAGGCATACCCGTAAGAGTTATTGCTGCAACGGGCAATATCTAGCAGACTTTTACACAGATTCCGCTTTGCGCAGAGATGGTCTCACTGATACTATTTTCCCGCAGCAACAGTGGCAACAAACATAGAGCATTAAGGCCCAACTATGAGTATCGCGTATTTAGACGGCAACTATCTGCCCCTGGAAGAAGCCAGAATTTCACCTATGGACAGAGGGTTTCTCTTTGGCGATGGCATCTACGAAGTAGTGCCCTCCTACGCCGGCAAAATGGTTGGCTTTGCGCCCCATATTGCCCGTATGAAGAGCGGCCTGGCCTCAGTGGGCATAAAGCTGGACTGGTCTGAGCAGCAATGGGCCGACCTGTGCAATCAATTAATTACCGACAATGGCTCCGGCAACCTAGGTATCTACCTACATGTTAGCCGCGGCGCCGACACCAAGCGTTTTCATGGCTTCCCAGAAAATGTAGCGCCCACAGTCTTTGCCTTTGCCTTTGAAATTGCCCCACCACCAGTGGCAGACAAAGCCCTGGCCAAGCCCTACAAGGTCACCAGCACCCAGGATCTGCGCTGGGATCGCTGCCAGATCAAATCCACTGCCCTGCTGGGCAATGTGCTGCACTTTCAACAGGGCTACGAAAAAGGCCATGGCGAAACACTGCTCTATAATGCTAATCATGAATTAACCGAAGCCAGCGCCTGCAATGCCTTTATTGTCAAAGACAATGTGGTGATTACCCCGCTGCTGGACAACCAGAAACTGGCCGGCATTACCCGTCAAATAGTACTGGGCACCTTGAAGAGCGATGGCAATATTGCCGTTGAAGAGCGAGTGGTCACCATGGATGAAGTGCGCAGCGCCGACGAAGTCTGGATTACCAGCTCGTCCAAAGAGATTGCCCCGGTCATAGAGATCGATGGTGTGCCAGTTGGCGATGGCCAGGTGGGAGATATGTGGCTCCGCGCCCA
>Ga0102812_10000568_pt1 | contig 26343 bp, 29 predicted proteins | sample ColrivemetaGS713_FD_79334 | JGI IMG/M metagenome (GOLD analysis project Ga0102812, IMG submission 79334) | Estuarine microbial communities from the Columbia River estuary - Flood tide ETM metaG S.713 | ecosystem: Environmental > Aquatic > Marine > Intertidal zone > Estuary | place: USA...
ATAATAACAAGAGTGATGACAAGAATAAAAAATAATAAAGGTCGATATCATTCTAGCAGAGAGGGCTTAGGGCTACAGCGTCCTCAAAATTTTGGTCAATTTTGACCAGTATAATGTATTCAAAAAAGGAGAAACAAATGAACGAAGCAAAATATAAAATGCATACTGCTGAAGATGGCATAACATGGGTAACCTTACAACCCTTACTTGAGCAAACAATGCAACACCTTGATGAAGCTAAGGCGATTGACTTGACTCAATTCAGTGACGATGAGAAACGTGGCATAGATTTTACTTTGCTTTCTATGGAAGCTGTAGTAAATTTCTTACGTTCCTTAATCGGAGAGCATGAATTAGAAACAGAATTAGTTAAGCGTAGAGCCCAAGAAGCTATTAAAAATGAAAAATAAAAGATTAAAGGGTATTACTGATCGTCCTTGGATGAAACAAGACGTTCATAAGATTATGAACAAGATGGTAACAGAGTTATCTTTGTATATGAATCCGATAGAGTTAGATAAGTGTATGGACTTTATGTGGACACTAGAACAAGGTGAGTTTGATACTAACATGACAGTTGGTGATTGTGAGATGCAATTGAAATTGATCCTTGGCAGTGAACGATATGAGATGATGAGAGAATCATGGGGACAAGATAACACTAGACTAATGAGTGTCTATGGTAAACTTAAATACAAATGTAAGCGAGATGGTATAGTCTATGATGGACTAGACCCAGAAGATAAGGAAAGTGATTATGAAAAAATCTACGTATAAACCAAAGCCTAAGCCAAGACCACGACCTAGATGATTGACAACATTGATCTAAGCGATTGGTCTGTTAAACAGTTGTGTCAGTTTCATAACAGTGTGAGACGATCTGGCTGTAATATGAATGGACATGGATACAACTATCATTACGATGACAACGATCAAATAATTAATCAAGTTAAACAAACATTAATAGACATGGGTGCTTGTAGCAAATATGTTTTAGAATACAGAGGACAGTTATGACAGAATTAGAAAAGAAGATGGGATTCACATATACTAAGTTAGCATCATATCTATGTTGTGAAAACTGTTACAAGCATTATGTAATGGCGTTAGCACCACTAGACAATATACTTGATGTAAAACAGTTGCACGATGCAATCATGTCAATATCACAGAGAAAAAGATTGCCTGTTAAAGTGCAACATCTATTTGATCTTAAGTTTACAAAAATCGGAGAAACATTACAATGACAACAAAAAAGAAACCAGTTAAGGGTGGTGCCATGAAAGGCGCTGGTAGACCTAAAGGCTCTACAAACAAAGTCACGTCTGAGAGAATACTTAGACAGATATCTCTACAGATGGGTAAACCTTTTGAACAATTGTTAGCAGAAGGATATCATGCTAGTATCATTGCGTGTGATACTACTGCACGTATACAATACGAAAAACTTATATTATCAAAAGTTATTGCAGACAAGCATGAGTTAGACGTACATTCAATGGGACAATCACTTGTGAATAACTTTAAGTTTAATCAGCAAGAGTTACCAGAATGGCGTGAACCTGATTTAAAGATTATAGATGCCAGCAAATAATATAGATATAACTCTCTATGGAGAGCAACAGACGATTATGTCTGATTGGCTTGAAACAGATAAGAGTTGTATAGACATTGTGCCTGTAGGATCGGGTAAAACATTCTTAGCCGCAGTTGCACTGCCTTTGTTTGCAAGTGATGAAAGATATCATAAAGGTAAAGACATTATCTATTCTGCGCCAACAGGGTCAATGATCAAGTCTTTGATCTGGGAACCTTTGAAGCAGTCATGCATGGAACACTTTGGACTTAGAGATGGTAAAGAGATCAACAACTCTGAACTAACAATTAAGTTTCCTAATGGTGTTTTTATAAGATGTAAGTCTGCTGAGATGAAAGAGAATCTAAGAGGACTTAACGTAGGTGTATGGGTAGCAGACGAAGCCGCACTTTACTCACAAGATACTTTACAAGAGATAACAAACAGATTAAGACCTAGAGTAGGATCAGCAGACACTACTGGTAGATTGATTGTTATATCTACGCCTAACGGTAATGGTCCCTTATACGATCTATTCAATATGGCAAAAGACAATCCAGATAGATATGTTGTTCGTCACATGAACTACTTACAAATGCGTAGTGGTAACTTAGAGTTTATCGAAGAACAAAAGAAGATGATCAGTCCACTTAAGTTTGAGCAAGACTATATGTGTTCCTGGGAGTCAGTACAAGATCAGTTCTTTTATACGTTTAACAGAGCAAAGCATTGCAGAGATATCTTTGATAATTTAGGTGACATCTATACATTCCATGACTTTAACAAAAGAGTTATGTGTGCAACTGTAGCACAAGTTACAAATCCAGGCGATATGAAAGGTACGATAGAGATTCTTAAGTCGTATGCAATTAAGAACTGTTCTACAGAAGAACTAGCAAAACAAATTAGAGAAGATTATCCTAGACGTAGAATTTATTCTATTATTGATATGTCAGGCGCACAAACAAACAGAGATACTACATCAACATTCGGTGTAACAGATAGAACGATACTTGAGAAGTATGGCTTTACTATTATTAACAGTAAGCGATCTAATCCATTAATCAGTGACACTGATAACTCAAGCAACGCATTCATCAATCGTGGTGGACTTGTGATTAGTCCATATGACGTACAATCAATTGAAGCATTACAGAGTTATCATTTTGAAGATGGTACACGTAAGAAGTTAGTCAAATACACAGATGCAAAGTATTCTCACATTGACGGACTCGGTGACTCAATTCGTTATGGCATACATCATTTGTTTCCAGTCCAACATGACAGTTGGGGTGGAGCAGATTACGTAGGTAATGATCAACGTATAAGCAGAGCAATGCAACCAGGCTTAGAACATGAACCCTATAGTCCATTATATGAGGGAGGTCCTACGTGGGAAGAAATTATGGGTCAACGTGACGAAGATATCGATCATGTTATTTGGTAGTATATTTTATTTTTAATCGTTATTTTTTATTAGGTATAAATACATTATGACAGAACACAACTTTGATACAAATTACAGCGAGTACGAAAGTCTGCCAGACTTAGAAAAACGTTTAATCAGGTATAGTAGAATCATGTATGATTTATCAATGCCAGGTCAAATTCGCAAACACGAACACACATTCACACACTATAAAAAACAAATGATTGCTCTTAGATATCAGTATGCACAAATTAAAGGCAATGATTCATTTACAGAAAAAGTAGATAACTTAATTATTAAAGTAGACAAGTTAAGAGAAATAGAATACAAATCTTAGGAGATTATAAAATGGGAACAAGAACACCAATAGATGAAAGACTCTACAGAAAAACAATTATAAACGAAACAACTGGTTGTTGGGAATGGCAAGGTGGTATTAACAATATCGGCTATGGCATGATCAAAGATACAGAATTCAATAACATGAGAACAACGCATCGTGTCTCATACGAAGTAACTCATGGAAAAATACCTAAAGGTAAGTGTGTTTTACATACATGCGATAATCCTCGTTGCGTCAATCCAGATCACTTGTTTGCTGGATCGCTACTAGATAACACACGAGACATGATTAAGAAAGATAGACATAATCATTACGGTAGTAGAAGCAAACAAAAATGCGATCATTGTGATATGGTAGCACAAAAAGGTTTACTTGCTCGTTGGCACAACGATAACTGTAAACATAAAAAGTAACTTTAATATATAAATACAATATTGAGTTATAAATAACATCATACATTCTAGGAACTTTAATACATGAAGTCAAGGTCACTCTTAAAACAAAATCCACTATATGCCGCTATGTTGCCGCAGATGCTATCGTATCAACATGCGTATCTAGGAGGTCTACAATTCAAAAGAGAAGTTCGTAGAAAGCGTCCATCAGAAGATTCAAATCTTTACCAAGATTTAATTGAAAACACAGTTGCTCAACCTATCTGTCGTTATGTTGTTGACACAATCAACGATGTAGTTTTTGAACCAGGCGTAAAACGTGATCTTAAGTTTGCTACCCCACAAGGCAAAGCAATCGCACCAGACAACATAGACTGGGCACAACTTTTAACACTTGATGCTGATCTACAAAACAGAACAATGGATGCGTTCATGGAGAATGTAGGTGATCTATCATCTATCTACGGACAGTGTTGGGTATTCGTAGACATGCCTCAACAAAGCGAAGGCAATCTAGGCAGACCATATGTAGTTGCACTTAATCCTATCTCAGTATGGGATTGGGAATACGAAATCTACGGTGGCAAGCCTTGCTTAAAATACATTAAAGTATTAGAGAACGAAGACGATGATGCTTACTACTTCAAATGTTATCACTTAGGAACAGAAGAATATCCATCATATTGGATTAGTTATGAAGTAAGCAAAACTGCACAAGAAGATGAAGATGCAGAAATCATAGCAGAAGGTAACTATCCAGAAGGTATGGGCATACCAGGATTCATGGCATATGCCAAACAAGATCCAAGATCAATAGACTATGGTATCTCAGATATCGATTCAGCCTCTGACGCAATGCGTGAGTATTACAAGTTAGAATGTGATGCATACACATCAATTCAGTTTGCTAAAACATTAATTAGAGCAGACAAAGGCGTATCAGTACCAGCACAAGCTGGTTCAATCGTTAGAGCAACTCAGGGTCAACTTGAGACTATCCCTGTAGACACAGGCGATGTCGAAAAGACCATGGCTAAACAGAAAGAAGTTTTAGATCAAATAGAAAACTTAACTGGCTTAGGTGGACTAAGATTTAGCAGACACAATGTACAATCTGGTGTTGCTATTATCGAAGAACGCAAAACTCTACACAGAGTAGCAAAAGCAAAAGCTAGGCTCATGGAAATTGCTGAAGAACAAATCTTTACATATGCGGCACGTTTTATGAACATGCGTTGGGCAGGTGAAGTTATCTATGCAACTGACTACGACAAACACGACACAAATTACAGAATTGCTATCTATAGAGAAGCAAAAGCATTAGTACCAGAAAATGAAATGGTAGATGCTATGATCACAAAAGATGTGATTGCTATGTTAGCACCAGACGAATCTATTGCTCAATACGAACAAGCATACATTGACACAGTTACAGATCCAGCTATTAAAAAGCTAATGACTGATGACAATGAAAGAGTTCTATCACGTGATCTTCAATCACAAATCCCAACTGGTTATGACTACGAAGGAGTTGATGATGGAAGTTATGAAGTAGATCAATATGGTAGTTCAGGACCTGGAGTAGCTATTCAGAACACTGGACCATCTTATGAAACACAACAAGCAATTGCTGTGCAATTAAACGGCATGAACACAGGCCGATAAATATTGTGTTAACCAATAATCGTTTATTACGTAAAATAGGAGAAATTAATGATTGATGAAAATATCGGTGGCAACGAACAAGCCCTGCAAGAAGAAGCAGTAGTGAGTGGAGACAATAATGTTGAATCTCAAACTTCAAGTGATAATGTAAACCCAAGTGCTATACGCAAATCACAAACTCAAGGCATTCTAAATGCATTGAGCAGAGCATCAGGACAAAACTTAAGTTCAGTCGAAGATGCAGTTGCGTTTATTGCTAAGTCTACAGCATCACAATCCGGTGGCAACGTACAGCCAGTGGAGCAACGTCAACCAGAGCAACAGACTCGTTCTGTTTCTAATAATGATTTGCAAGAACAGTTTCAGAATTTACAAAAACAGCTATCTCAAAAAGAGACGGCTTTAAAAGGTAAAGAACTTGAATCTGATATCATGCAGTCAATGGGTGATCGTTTTGATTCTGAACTTTCAGAGTATGCTATGCAAAAAGTTAAGTCTAATATTCAATGGAATGATGACAGCACTTACAGCATTGTAAACGCTAAAGGACAAGAACGATACGGACAAGACGGCATGCCACTTACTATAAGGGATTTAGTTGAAGAAGTAGCACAAGGTAACCCAAAGTTACTCAAGCAAACATCATCAACTCAATCAGGTTCCGGTTTAAGACCGGGTCAGACTAGATTCGCAGGTAGCGACCTAGATGCTGTTCCAGACTATACTAAAGATCCAGCCGCTTTTAAAGCATGGAAAACTAAGAATGGTTTTGGTAGAGGCGGTGGACTTAAAATGTCTGGCGTAACAATATCTGACTCAAGTCCCAAACGGAACTAATTGTTTAAGCCAATATAATATTTTTAAAGGAGATTAATCATGGCGTATTTACTAAACGGTGCAAATGGAGAAGCAAACGGTTTTACAACCACTATAGCTAACTTCGCACTAGAAGCGATGCACGAATCGCAGGGTCTTGTAGACTATACAAGAATCGTTTCCCCTAACCAAGGCGACACTTACTTAGTACCAAATTTCGGTGCTATCACTTATGAAGACTATAACCCGGGTCTTACACCAGCCGGCGGATCAGGTCTTCCACCAGCAACAGAGCAAAACCCAGCAATGACACAGGCAGCCATCCAAGCAACACCTGCAGTAGCAGCCACGGCTTTTGATGTTTTCTACGCATGGACAACTTCATTCGAACTAGCGGCAACGCTTGGTGAAGAATTAGGTGGATCATACGGCGAAAAAGTTGACCAACGTGTATGTGCGGCTTTCGTGCGTACTGGTGGTGCAGTAGCTGGAACAACTGGTTTCAAAAACACACCAGGCAACACAGCGGCTATTCCAGCTGTTGGTGATGGCTTTGCAGTTATCAGTGAACTAGGTGCTATGGAACTTCAAGTAGACGGCGGCGATATTACCGGTGGTACTGCTGGTTTTATTTCTAACACAGTTCTAGGACTTGTTCAGTTAATTAAACAAAACTATGTTGTTGCAAAACTTCCTGGAACACCTATTATTGTTTTAGATTCTAATGGTGCTACACCTGCAGGAGTTAACAATCAAGGTTCTTCAATGATCAGAGCATTATCTGAACTATCTGGCGGAGCAATTCAAACTGCCCCAGGTCAAGGTGGATCAGCAATTACTTCACTTGGTGAAGAATTACTTGCTACTGGGACATTAACAAATCTATATGGATGTAGAGTTATTTTCTCTAACTTCTTAGTAGATGTCGTTGCAGACGCGGGTGGAGCAACTCCAACTAACGGTAACGTTAACGGACAGGCTGTAGCTGTTAAAGTAGGAGCTTACTTCCACGAAACAGCATTGTTCACAGTTCTTAAAGAAGGACTTCAGATCAAAATGGGCGAGAAACCAGGTGGACTACAAATGTGGTTAACTGGACTTGCGTATATGGGTGCTGGAGTTGCTGACGTAAGACGTGGTGGTGCAATTAATATTTCTCAAGGTTAATTAAATTTAATAAAATAGGATAGTATAAAATGTCAGTACCTTTTCAAAGAATCTCAAATGCAACAGTAGCAGATATCATATTTTATGATCCTGCGGCTGAACGCCGTGCGGCTCAAATGCAAATCGATTGGGACACTTACTTTAATGTAGGGTCGCAAGAAATCTTGTATACACTTGAGTTTGGATGGTGGCCTGCATATGTAGATGCTACGACAGGTAGCACTTTATACGCTAATTTACCGAATGGGCAATTAATCTCTTCATTCAATCCTAATCTTTTGATTAAGAGCGATCAAACTTTAATTCGTCTCGACACCTTCAAAGCTGTTGAGACGTTTTATTCTAGTTTGGTATCTGATACTAGTAATGTTAACTCTGTTGACACTGCTAACTATAATCACGCTTTAGAAAGATATGAGAAAGAATACGAGAAAGCCCTTCAACTTATGAATTTTTATGACTTGTATCAGGATGCTCCTGAAGGACCAACAACTAAATTGGAAGAGAATTGGACAGCAGATGCTGACTTCTTCAATAACAATAGGAGATGGTTCTAAATGGCATTAAGCAATCTGCCACTAGTTGACAAAGCAAAGATAGTAACATATTTGCGAGAAGTCGCAAAGATACAGACACCAATCATTGAAGTGTCTGCTAACTATCCTTCTGAAGACTCTACAATTGCATATGGACTTTATGTCGATGATGTAACTGAGAACAGCAGAACAGTTAATCAATTAGCAGTACAGAAATGTGGTTCAATGTATGATGCTGTAGATGAATTTAATATTCTTTACATATCATTTCAAAACGATCCACAAGCGCCAGTCATACTAAACGCTATCAATAACTTGGCAGGTAATGTCAATTTCTTTGATGGATATACATCAGTTGAATATAGCAGAGATGTTACAATTGGTAACAAAAGCGAAATACATACCTATACATTTAATTTAACTAGACTAGAATTTAATAACGCTATCATTTCTTAAGGAGAAAACAACATGGCTAGAATAACCGTAAATACAACAGGCTTTCAACCGCATATTTACTTGACATCGAACACAGATACCGGCAATTTATACAACGGTACTGGTTCAGTTAATTGGGTATCAACGGAAGATGCTTTAGACGTAACTTGTTTACAAGACATTACTGTGAATAACAGCACAGGCATATTTTCTTGGGTAGATTTCTGCTCAACAGATATGAACAAAATAACCACCCCAGCAGATAACTCTATTTCTACAAATATTGTTATTGATGCAACTGATTTCTTCGGAGATTCAACTGCAACTGATCCATCAGCACAATTTTCTGGTGTGAACGGACTGGCATCTACTAAAACCTATGTTCAATGGGTTCTAGTGATGGACGGAGCACTTGACGCTGATACAGCGTTAAGAACCGGCGATGCTCAAGCATACTGGTATAGAGGAACTGGATATATTACATCCATTGCCCCTACAGTATCGCCTGACTCACCTGTCTGGGTATCACCAATGGAAATAGCTGTAACAGGCTCATTGACTACTGGCAGAGTTACTGGATAATAACTTGTAATAAAACAATCGTAGAGACGCTGTAAAAAGCGTCTTTACTTTTATTTGAGTCTTACTACTCGTAAGGCGAAAGAATCGCTTAGAACGCATTACAGTGCGTCTCAGGCATATAATTAACTATTGAACTCAAGGATAACAAATGACACAAACAAACGATGTCTGGTTAAAATCAGACGAAGACAAACTTCAATCATTAATCGCTGACGAAGCGAAAATGATACCTATGTTAGATAACATGGGTGCTACTATTCGTCAACTTAAAGCAAAACAACAATTTAGACTAGCACTTTTAAATCAAGTACTAGAAAGCCTTACCGGCGACACTAAATACAATAGCAAAAACAATTCATAGGAGAATTAACAAATGAAACTATCAGAAATATCAAAAGAGCCTAAGCTAGTCGAAATTAGCTTAGATGACAAAGAAACAATAGCAGAATATGGTGAGGCTCTAGTATTTCATACTTGGGACCGACAACCCATGGAAATTTTTATGCAACTTGCTAATGTAGATCCTTCAGAGAAAGGATCAGCAACGATTATAAATATTGTAAAGGATTTAATACTTGATGAAAAAGGCAAGCCGTTACTAACTGCAAAAAACATGTTACCTTCTCATATATTACTTAGAGTAATTACGAAGGTCACAGAATCGTTGGGGAAGTAACAAGCGAGGCATTAGATGTAGAATCTGCAAAAATGACCTCGATTATGCAGATAGATTCACTAGGTAAAAGATATGCTTTATTGCCTAGTGAAGTGTTAAAAAGAGCAGACTCATTTGATCTGTTCATTATGGATGCGGCAATGTCATTTGAGCATTATCATAATAAAAAATCTAGTACTGGTAAAGCACCAATACCGGATTATACAGTAGACGAATTGAAAGCAATGAAAGGAAAATAGATGGCTGACATATTTGACATACAGAAAAGTAAAGATACTATAACTCCTAGTTTAAAAAAATTAGTTAAAGAGTTAAACAAAAAGGTACCTCAAGTTGCTTACAAGTCCTTTGTAGAGAACACACCACGTGGAAAAACAGGTCATGCTCAAAGCAATACGAAACTTGCAGGAAGTACGATTGTTGCGGCGTATCCATATGCTAGAGTGTTAGACAATGGCTCAAGTCCTAAAGCACCAAAAGGTATGAGTAAACCAATGATTCAAGCAGTAGACAAATACATTAAGAAAATCTTAAGGCGCAAATAAGGAAATATTATGGCAGATTTAAACTATACAGTCGCAGTCAATACAAAAAATGCTCAGAGCAGTCTTAATGGCTTAGAAAAAGCAATTGCTGGTATTGGTCTTGCTTTAGGTGCTGGACAAGTTGTACAATTTGCTGATAGTATTACAAGTTTAGGTAACAGACTAAGAACAATAACACCAGATGCTAGTGAAGTAGAAAAACAGTTTAAAGCAATTGCTGGTATTGCAATTAATTCTCGTGCACCATTAGAACAAGTTGGTGATCTATTTTTTAGAATAGCACGAGCAAGTGGTACTCTTGGTATCAGTATGAAAGAAACAGCAGTAATTACTGACTCTCTTTCTAAAGCAATATCATCTTCAGGCATAAGTGCCGCTGAAGCCGCAGGTCCTTTGCTTCAGTTAGGTCAAGCACTACAATCTGGTCGATTCCAAGGTGATGAATTACGTTCTATTTTAGAAGGTATGCCAATTGTCACAGAAGCCCTTGCAAGAGAATTAGATGTCCCTATAGGACAATTAAGAAAGTTAGGTTCTGAAGGTAAGATTACAGGTCAAGTATTTGTTGACGCCATGAGAAAAGCCAGAGACAGTATTGTAACTGCATTTGCTAACACTGTACCAACAATAGCAGGTGCATTTGAAGAAGTCCAAACAGCATCTAAATTAGCATACAACGAATTTGAACAAAATTCACAAGCAGGTAAAACTCTTGCCATATCATTAGAATTACTAGCAATGATGATTTATAGAGCAGGACAAAACTTTGATGAATTTGCAAAATATCTAAAAATTGGTTTCCAACTAGCAATGGTTGCGGCAAATTTCTTCTTAATTACTAAAGCATTACAAGGATTAAGATTAGCATTTGCAGGCGTTGTAGGTATTGGTAAAGCAGTTGTAAAGTTTTTTAAAGAAATCGGCAGTCTCGGAGGTGTTGTTAAAACAGCCGCTTCGGGTCTTAAAGATGCATTTAAAGGATTAGGTTCAGGAACAAAAAGCATATTTAAGAGTCTATCAATAACAGCACGAAATTCTTTAAATGCTGTTAAATCTTTTCTGAAGGGAACACAAAGAAGCACGAACGAGTTTGGCAAAGTCACAAAACTAGGATTTAGATCAGTTACTTTACTATTAAAAAGATTAGGTGCTAGATTTAAGTTTTTAGGAGATGCCGCAATAAAAACAGGCAAAGTTCTAGGAGGCTTTGCAATAGGTGTTGGAAAAGTATTTACATCCGCATTTGGAAAAGCACTAACAGTATTAGGAAAAGTAAAAGAAGGAATAATATTCTTAGCATCTGGTGCTTTAAGTTTCTTAGGCATTGACAAATTAACTGAAGCAGTTGGAGAATTAAATGACGAATCGTCTGACACCACTGAGGCTCTAAAAGCCTGGCGAATAGAGATGGCTGGATTGCAAACCGGGTTAGATGACACAGTTGTATCCACTGACAAAGTAGTAATAGCAACTGCAAAACAAATTAACGCAATTCAATCAGCGGCAGATGCTTACCACGAAGAAACAAAAGCTATTATAGAAAATCTAAAAATGCAAAATGCATTGATTGGTAAAAGTGACGAACAAAAACGTGTCATGGAAGCATTGCACGAAGAAGGACAACGTTTTAGGGCTGAAGAATTAAGATTAACTAATGCTGTTGCAGACGCTAAAGCACAAGGCACTGATGAAGAACTAGCAAAGATTCCATTTCTTCAAGCACAACTAGAAAAACTTAGAAACACACATCAAGGAACATTAGATGTAATCGAACAGTTAGTTGTAGCAAACACTGGCTTGACTGATCAATATCAATTGCAACAATTTGCAATTAAAACAAATATAGATTTACAAAATCAACTAACAAAATTACAACTCGACACAGCAAATATTGGTCTAACAACATTAGAGAAAAAATATGCAGATGTTGATGCGGCGGCAACAGCATCTGCAAAAGCCGCAATTGAAGCAGAAGAAGCAAGACGAGGAGCACCATTAAATAACGCAGAAGTAGAATCATATTATGCTAAAGCAAGAGAAGGATCTGTTTTACTTAAAGAAGGAATCAAAGAAGCATACGATGAATCTCGTACATTTGATGCAGGCTGGAAAGAATCAATGAACTCATATGTTGAAACCATAACTAGTTCTGCTAATCTTGCAAAGGGTGCTTTTGAATCAATGACTTCTAATATGGAATCATCAATTGATGATTTTGTTGAATCAGGTAAATTCTCGTTTGGCGATCTAGCAAAAAGCATTATAAAAGATATACAAAAGATGATTCTTAAAATGGTTATATTTAACGCACTTAAAGCCGCTGGTACAGCATTCGGCATACCAGGATTTGCAGAAGGCGGTAATGTTAAAGCTGGTGGACCGATCATGGTTGGTGAGAAGGGACCTGAATTGTTTGTTCCACCTAGTTCAGGCAAGATTATACCAAACAATCAATTAGGTAAAGGTGGCAGTGGAGCAACAGTTCAAAGTGCTCCTGTTACAAACAACTATATTACAAACAATATTCAAGCAATGGATTCAAGGTCAGTTGCTCAAGTTTTTTCAGAGAATAGAAAAACATTACTTGGTACTGTAAGAATGGCAGAAAACGAAATGCCTTATTAATAATTTACATAGGAGAAACAAATGAAAATAACAAGCAACACACAAGTCCCGCAAACAGGAACACTCAACGTCTTTAGTTTAGGTGCAATATCTTTTATATGGGCACATTTTTTGGGTCTAATCTCACTCTGGTTTTTACCACTTACATTTTTTCTATTTGTAATTGGATATGGCTCAGAAGTAAGAAATGTAACTGAATTGCAACTAAGAAAAAAATAGGATTATATTATGTCAGGCTTACAAACAATTGTTGACAAATGTCAAGGTATGGAGATAGACCGAAGAAAGGTCGTCGGCATACAAACAACACGAAACGAAGTCGCAAGAACTTCTGAGACTCCAACATTTAATCCTTGGAGAATCAATTTAACTATGCCTGCTAGTTTACGTTATAATGAAGCACGAGCATTGATGGAACAACTAGATGTACTAGATAGAAATACACCTCAAGTAGTAACATTTGGCAACGCATCTTGCTTGTCTTGGATCTTTAGATATCAAGGATCACTTGCTACATCACAGTTAAATCAAATGACAGTTCAAAGTTTTATTGGTAATCAATTAAAATTAACAAATCTACCATCAATTAACGCAAATAGAGTAATGTTTGAGCAAAACGATTTAATTCAAATCGGCAATTATACGTTTCCTTTCACCTCTACTACTAAAGTAACAAGAGGAACAGACTCCTTTATAACAATTACAACTCATAGACCTAATATTATAACTGGAGTTGTTAATGGTGCTGGCATCACAGTAGGAAATGCATGTCAATTTTACATGTTTTGTCCTAACATGCCTACATACAAACTTTATCCAGGTGGAGCAGACTATTCAGCAGGTGGAACACTAGTAGGAAATGCTTTAATTGAATTTTCAGGTGAGTTTTCACTTTATGAATGGGTAGCAACAGCATAATGTCACAAAATATCCCACAAGTACAGAATACAGGCGCAATCAAATCAGCAGAATTTGTTAAATTAACTATTTTTAACGAATTTTCTAATTCAGCAAACGTCACTACTCACACATTTAGTAGTGCATACAGAAATGAAACAATTGATGGAGCCGAATATCTAGCATTAGGCGGATTATTATCAGTAGGTTCTCAAAACAGAGATTTAAGAGTAACAGCAGGTGATACTAATATCTCATTATCAGGAGTTAGCGGTAATAACATTCAAATCGTCTTAGATACTAAGATTAGAGGCAGTGAAGTTGAAGTATGGCGTGGATTTTATGATGATAATGACATATTAGGTGATAGTTATCTAAGATTTACAGGAGTTATTACAAATTATACTATACAAGAAGAACGTACAGACAACAATGATAATTTTATTGTAACAGTAAGTGCAAGTAGTTATAAAACAGTGCTATCAAATAGAATAGCAGGCAGAAAGACAAACGAAGAAAGTTGGAAAGTATTTGATCCACTAGATACTAGCATGGACAATGTTTATAGCATTGCTGGTGTACAATTTGACTTTGGTAAAGAAGTTACTGCTAGTAGTGGTGGCAGAGGACGTGGCGGCGGAGGCGGCGGCGGAGGCGGCGGCGGAGATCAAAGAAGACAAGAACAACGATGATAATACGAGAAGCAAATAAATTTGATCTACCTGAAGTTGTTGATATGCTACGTAATTTTCGTGGACAGACTCCTATTGACATGATGAAAGAATGCAATAACGAAGAATATGTTAACAAAATGTTTCATCACATCTTATTAGGTGGTGGTGTAGCATATATAGCAGAAAAAGATGGTGTCGCTGTTGGTATGATCGCAGGTGTAAAAGATCATAATATTTGGGATCCAGATATAAAGATGTTAAGAGAATTAATGTTTTGGGTTGAAGAAGAACATCGAGGAAGTACAGCTGGATTTAAATTAATCAAAGCATACAATAAAAAAGCACAGGAATTAGTTGATGAAGACACAATTAAAATGTATACAATGACAAAAATGACTTCTTCACCAGATTTAGATTTTGCAAGATTTGGTTACACTAAGTCAGAAGAAGTCTGGGTAGCAGGAATCTAATATGGCAATATTTACAGCAATAGCGGCGGCAGTAACTGGTTGGGCGGCAGCCGCAGGTGCAACAGCCGCATGGGCGGCGGCAATAGGATGGGCGGCTACAGCAGTCCTCGCAGTTGGCGTTTCAAGTCTTATTACAAAACGAATGATGGGAGATGCCACTAGTGGCGGACCATCTGGTGGTCGTGTTCAATTACCACCGGCAACAGACAACAAATTACCTGTCATATATGGCTCAGCATATGTTAGTGGTCCAATTATTGATGCTAAAATATCTACAGACCAAGAATTTATGTGGTATGTTATCGCTCTAGCAGAAGTTTCTGACGATCAAGGCGGCGGTGGCGGCACTATGTCTTTTGATCTAAACAACATTTATTATGACGGTAAAAGAGCAGTAGTTTCAGCTACTGATGGTAATGTAAGTTCATTAATTAACAATACTACACCACCACAATATGATAATAAAATTAATGGCAATCTAAACATCTATTTGTTTACTAATGGATCTAATTCTGGTGTAAACACTAATAATCAGACTGCTATTCAGATTTTGAACGATGCTAGAATACCAGTTGCGGCACGATGGCCGTCAACATCTACAATGAATAACACTGCATTTGCTATTGTACGAATCAAGTATAACCAAGATGCTTATACTACTGCTTTAGGTGCTGTACAATTTAGAGTTACAAATACGATTACAAGACCAGGCGATGCTATCTTAGATTATCTTTTAAACGACAGATACGGGTGTGCTGTACCCCTCTCACGCATCGACACAGCGTCTCTAACAGCTTTAAATGCTTATTCTGATGAACAGATCGACTATGGCACAGGAACACAAAATAGATACAGATTAAACGGTCCTACAGCTACTGGACGTGACTGTCTTAGCAATTTACAATTTATGGTAGACTCGTGTGATTCGTGGCTTCAATACAGTGAATTAAGTGCTAAGTGGAGCGTCATTATTAATCAAAGTTACACTGATTATACTACAATAGATGATTTGTTTGTAGTTGACTCAAGTAATTTAGTAGGTGGGCTTAATATTGCTCCAATAAATTTAAATGATACTTTTAATGAAATTGAAGTTGAATATCCTAACTCATATATCAGAGATCAAAGCGATTATCAGTTAATTCAATTAGAAGATTACGCTGAAGTAATCATGTCTCCAAATGAGCCAGTAAATAAACTCAATATTGCGTTTCCACAGATCAATAACTCAGTTCAAGCATTATATGTAGGCGTTAGACGTTTATTACAGAGCAGAGAAGATTTAACAGTTAGTTTTCAGTTAGATTATTCTGGTATTCAAGTAGATGCTGGTGATGTTATTCGTATCAAGCAAGAAGTATATGGATGGGACACACTAAACTCTGGTTACGGAAAATTATTTAGAGTATCAACTGTTTCTGAAGAAAAATACCCAGATGGTTCTTTAGGAGTCAGAGTTACTGGCTTTGAATACAACGATACTATATACGCAGATAGAGCATTACTAGATTTTGTTCCTGATCCTAATACTGGATTAAGCGATCCTAACATTATTAATACGCCTATTGCGCCAACAACAACAATTATACAAGAAGCATCATTAAGTGCTATTAGAGTCACTGGTACTGTACCAACTGAAGGTAATGTTTTATTTTTAGATTTTAACTTTGGTACAGATCCTGACTCAGCGACACATAAATTATACAAGCCAGTTTCATTGTCATCTGGTAGTCCTTATGTCGCAGGAGATACAGTAGATATTGAAATCAATGATCTACCAATTGGAGATTATTATTTTTCAATTGTTGCTAAAAACAATCAAGTAGGTGTCAAAAGTCCTTCTAGTACTATTGTTAACTGGCTAGGCACAAGTCTAACTCCAGCTACTGAAGTTGGCATTCCTAACATGACTTCTACTGGTACATTGTTTGAAACTGACGCAGGTAACGCATTTAGTGGTGTGTTTGCAGGTGGTAATGTGTTTCTTGGAGCAGGTGTTGGTCAATTAGCGGCAAATACTTACATTACTAGTATTGCTAATTCTACTGCATTTACAGTTAGTGCTGTACCTATTGTAGCATTAAATCAAACAGACGTTCTTGTCAATATGAATGGTATTGATGGTAACGCTATCATAACAGATACACTTCCTGGTGATAGAATTATACCTGGCACAGCAAATGGTAATATTATTATTAGCGATACGTTAGACGGAAACTCTATTATTGCTAATACGTTAAGTGGCAATACTATAATCGCTAATACTATTAATGGCAACACTATCATTGCTAACACATTGAATGGCAATACTATTACAGCAAACACATTGAATGGTAATACTATTATTGCTAATACAATTAATGGTAATACTATTATTGCTAATACAATTAATGGTAATACTTTTATTGCAAACACATTAAATGGTAACACAATAATTGCTAATACGTTAAGTGGTAATTCAATCATTGCTAATACGTTAAGTGGTAATTCGATTACAGCAAACACATTAAATGGTAACACTATTATTGCTAACACGATCAATGGTAATACTTTTATTGCAAACACTATTAACGGTGACTCAATTATTGCTAATACATTAAATGGTAATGCGATCACAGCAAACACATTAAATGGTAACACAATAATTGCAAATTCGGTTAATGGAGGTGTCATTATTGGCAACACTATTTTTGGTAATGCTATTATTGCTAACACATTAGATGGTAATGCTATTACTTTTAACACGTTAAACGGTAATTCGATTATTGCAAATACTATTAACGGAAATAGTATTATTGCTAACACGATCAATGGTAATACTATTATTGGTAATACGATTAATGGTAATACTATTATTGCAAATACAATGGATGCAAATAGAATTACAGCATTAACTATTACATCTGATCGGCTCCAAGCAAATTCTATTGTAGCAGGTAAAATTGCGGCAAACGCAGTCACAGCAGGCACAGTACAAGCAAATGTTATTACAACAGCAGAACTTGTTATTGGTGCTGTAACACAAGCAAGAAGTACGACAGCTCCTGTAGTTTACGAACAAGTTCCTTTTTATAACTGGCCTGGAGCAGGAACGCCTACATGGCCAGACAATACTCGTGCGATCTACCCAGCTGGTGGAGCATCTATCATACCTACAACAGACCCTGAAGGTAGTGCTAATATTGAGTATACTGAAGGTAGTAGAATTACTGTCGGTGTAACATGTCAATTATATTCTGCTACTGATCCAAACTACAACATTATTGAAGTATGGAAATCAGGCGCAAGTACGTTCTTTGATAGAGGATTCAATGTTATGAATCACAGTTATTTCCGTAGTAGTTCTTACACTGGCACACAAACAATACACGCATATGGATATGGTGGGATAGATTTATACAGTGATGATGGTGGAGCAACTTGGAGTGCGCCTCCTTTCTCACCTATTAGTGGTACAACTCAAACATTTAGTGGTGCAGTTAATACTTACAATGGTGCTGGTACTGCTGTTACTAACTACTATGCAGATAACTTTGGTCCTATTCAATATTATCCAGGTACAGGCGGAGATCCAGCAGTAGCATCAGCATGTTTTGGCGAACAACAAGGTGCTACAACAGCCCAACCCTATTCTCAGTTAAGACTTAACAAAGAGTTTGATGTTTTTAATGTAGGAGACACAAACTATAGTTTTACAAACGCTTGTTTTGCTCCCGATACTAATGGTCCAGGAAAAGCAAGAACTAATGATTATTATTCTTATTTTGCTACAACTCAAGCAGGGCTTATTTTATTTTCTACTATCGGACAATCATTAAACTGGGATGGATACGAAGAAGCAAGTGGCACTTTACAACCCTTAAATAGCGTATTTGCTAATGACATATCTGGCACAAGTCAGTACACTGTATGTGCTGTTGGTGGAACAGGTACTATTGTAAGATCATCTAGGGACTTTACAACTTATAACGCTTCAAGTCCACCTGCTTGGGTATCAAAACCTACTACATTAGTGAATGGAGATACTGTTTTAACAGACTTGTATGATGTTGCAGGAGATGGATCAACACAATCAACAAGTTCAGTCTGGGTAGCAGTAGGTCAGTTTGGTATGATTCAAGTCAGTACAGATGACGGAGATTCTTGGACTCAAGTAGAAAGTCCTACTGCTGTAGCATTAAATGGCATTCGATATGGTAATGGTAAATGGATAGCGTGTGGTAATGACGGAGTTATTTTAGTTAACTCTGGTGACCCTACAGACTCTGCTGACTGGACGCAAGTACAATCAACATTAACTGATAGAAATTTAATTAATATTGATTGGTCTAGTGTACACAACACATTTAATATAGGTGGACAAGCAATCATATTAAACTCTGCTGACAGTACAATTAACTTTAGTATTGTGTCTACACAAGCACCAACAGAAACATATGACTTAACACGACTAACATTCTTTGGTAGTCATCCATTAGTGAATGACGTAACAGAACCAGAGACACAAGCACGAATACCAAATGGACAAGTATTCAGTACAACAGTTGTTGATACTCAATATGTGGAAGGACAAGAAACAACTTATTTTCTTGTGCCAGGTAATTTGAATGGAGCACAAATTGAAGTAGGGCAGGCATTCTTATTAGTACAAGAATTAAAAAGATAAGGATTAATAAATACAACATTAACAGGAAACAACTATGAGTTTACTACTATCAGGCGCTAAAACGATTGTCTTCGCCGGGACAGAAATGCAATGCCTAGAAATCTATACAGGCGAGGCGTATACAATTGGACTTAATTTTACAGACGTAAGTGGCAACCCAATTGATATTACATCATATAATTTAACAGCAGAAGCAAAGTATTATAACGTTGATACTGTTACATACGATGATGCACAAGGAGAAATTAATCTAGGTAATATTACTGATTATACTCCAGCAGTTGTAACTCCCCCTACAATTACTGTAACAAAGACAAATGATGCTTTAGGTCTTTCTTCTATGTTTATACCAACTGATCTTACAGGTGGAACAGGTGGAACTCCAGTTATACCACTTACAAACGGTAAAGGCGATCCTTCAATATTAGTTATAGTCAGTGTTGATATAGAACGCCCTGATGCAGATGTTATTACAAACACAAACATAAGCAAAGAGCCTATTGGGTTTATAGTTAGGTATCAATAATGCCTGCTATTAACGCAACTATAGTTGTTGATCAGACTAATTTAACACTTACGCCAACAACAACAAATCTAGGAGTGACAGTAGAGCCTATTAATTTAGGTGTCTTTACTACATCTCCAACACCAGTTGGTGGAAACATTGGACAATTACAATACAATTTAAATGGTGTTGCTTTTGCTGGGGTTCCAGGTTCAGAATTTATTAATGGTAATTTAACACTAGGAGCAAACGCTAATGTTAAGTTGACTGGTGGAACAAATGGCTATTTTTTACAAACAGATGGATCAGGTAATCTAGTCTGGAATGGAGGCACATCAACTCCCGGTGCTCCTGGAAGTCCAGGAGGTGCGGCTTCTCAAGTTCAATACAACGATGGTACAACTAGTTTTGCTGGAGCAGTAGGCTTTACATACGATAGTGTTACTGCAAATGTTGCGATGGGTGCAAACTTAAGTGTTTTTGATACTGTCTCAAGCAACACCGCAGTGTTTAATTCGTTAACTGTTGCTGGCACAACAACAATACAACAAGCAAAAGAAAAAGTTACGCCTAGTACAGCCACTGCTGTTTCTATTGATTACGATGTGTTAGATCAAGCAATCTTATTGCAAACAGTTGATATGATTAGTGGTATGTCATTAAACTTTAGAGGGAATGCGACTACGACTTTAAACAATGTTATGTCTACAGATGAAAGCATGACTTTAACTTGGATTAGTAAAAACGGACCAGGCAATGCATATCCTTTAAATGCTGTTTCAATTGATGGCGTAGCACAAACTTTAAAATGGGTACAACCTACTGGAGCCCCTTCAATAGGTACTTACAACGGTAATGATATGTATACGTTTAACATAATAAAAACAGCAACAAACACATATACTATTTTTGCTAATAGAATAAGTTATTTATAATGCCTATAACAGCGTCAGTAGGGGCATTGTCGTATCCAAGAAGTGATACAGACACTGACCTTGATTATTGGTATTTAGAAACTAATCAAAATGCTATCTTTAATAATTTTGTAGATGGATTAGAAAGTGCGTTTGCTGTAGGACAAGACTCTAGCAACGGAGAAGCGTTGTATGTGATGATTGATGGATATGCTGGATACCCTCAAATTAGACATCAATCTAATCAGTATGCTGATCAGTCTGGAGGAAGTACAGATGGAATCTACAGAGGTGCATTTTTTTCAAATCCTAATGTATATTCATATGGTACTTTTGCATCTGTTGGATCGGTTAGTCAGAGAGCCGTATTATATCCTACTAATTATTTTACTGGCAGTGGCCCAAGCCCATCCACTCAAATAGTAAATTTTCCCCCTTATTTAACTGCTAGTCAAAACTTAACAACTATATGTTCTATAGTGCCTGGTATTGGAGGTGGTTGGGTGTTGTACCGTGATTATAGCAGATTAATATACAGACAAGTTGATTGGGTCAATTGGAATGTAGTTGGACCTAACACAGTTGTAAATACACTTGCAGAACCAGTAGATTATGTTCCACAGAACATTTCAAAATTTAGTAATGGTGATGGACTTGTTTCATTAAATTTAGGCACTAATGGGAAAGGCGGCGGCGCTTCAGTAAATAAAATTCGCAGAGTTAACAAAAATTATAACAACGCAACATATGATTATTATCCAACAATTTGGGAAAGATCATACAGTCATGGAACAATCTATGATCAATTCATAAAAGATGATAATGTTTATTTTGTTTCTTCAAGTGAAAATGCTGGAGGAGATATAGCGGCATTAGATTCAAGTGGCGGAACTCTTTGGTCAACAAGAATTGCAGATGTATTTTTAACTGGTATTGATATCTATTCACGTTCTGGAGTTGATTATTTATATGTTAGTGGTTTCACTACATCTGGTAATTTATATATTGCATTGTATGATTTGAACGGAGTTCAACAATGGCAAAATGAATTGAGTGGGGCAAACTTTACTGATTCAAAAATTCAAACTAATTTTCCTGGAACAACTGTTATAGGAAATGCTGACTCATATGGATTTGCATTAATTGTACCTAGAGATGGTAGTATTCCACGTGCAACCTTTGACTTAAAAGGCACAACATATACTTACGCTACTTCTTCTAAAACAGAATCTACTGGTGGTAGTTTTTCTAGTACTACTCCTAGTGATGCAGGTCTAGCATTATTTGGTAATAACACTCTAAATACAGACCAAAATCTTAGTAATTACACGTTAAGTGTTTCAAGTTTAGACGCATAAATACAATATTAACGACTCAATCTACTTCATGCGAGACAGCAGGTAGAAGATGCGAGACAGCATAGGAGAAGCACATGGCGAAATTCAGCCAAAACACACTAAATCAAGTTGCTGGATTTGATGGTCAAATCTTAGCAGAAAACTTAGTATACAATCAAAAAGACTTCTGGAGCTTTGCATGGGCAGATATAACATCTTACCCATCAGGTTGGCAGACAGGTACAACACCAGTAGATTTATCAGGAGTAACAATAGATGCTCAGATCGTAAGACGAGCAATCTCTAAGTTCCACGACAGCAGGACCGGGTTAGATTTTGTAGTACAAGATTACCCTGCTGTACCACTTATACAAACAATAACAGCAACAGATGCTACAGATGATACAATGACATGTACATCTACATCAGAACTGTACGTAGGACAGCCTGTAGAGTTCTCTGGCACAGTCTTTGGCGGAGTTGCTATCAACACAACATATTACGTGCTAACCGTGCCTACAGCGACTACATTTACTATCTCAGCAACAAGTGGTGGAGCAACACTTGCTTTAACTACAGCAACTGGATCTATGTCTATGAATAAAATAGACCCTCTTCCAATCTCACTGCCAATCACTAATACAGTAGTCGCTGACGGTACATTTACAATGACTATCGATGACGCAACATGGGGTGTTATCATGGGAGATCCTGACTTAGACATTAATGCTGTAGAACCAGCATGTTTTTCAGGTAGACTTAAGTTATCTTTCCCATCAATAACAATTGGGACAACAGTACAACCAGCATATGATCAAGTTGTATTTCTACTATTTTTAATTAATTCAGATGGGGTGGTAAACTACTAATGGCACAGCAAATAAAAGTAAATTCTTCGACAGGCAACATACAAATACAAATTAGTAGAGGCGCAATCGGTCCTTCTACTACTGCTAATATAGCAAATACTGCTCTTAATCTAAATGCCGCATCAACTGCTAATGTAATCATTGGTGGAGGTGTAGCAAACTATGTTTTATCAACAGATGGCGCAGGTAACACATCATGGGTAGCACAAACAGGTGGTGGTGCAACAAACCCTGCAGGATCAAACACACAAGTACAGTTTAATGATCAAGGATCATTCGGTGCTGAACCTAACTTTACATATGACAAAGCAACAGACGTTTTAACTGCTGATCACTTTAGTGGAGAAGGTGGTAACTTATCAAACATACAGTTAGCAAATGTTACTGGTGCAGGTAATATTGCATCAATTAATTTAGATGGAAATGTATCTAACGTTCTTGCAGGAGACGGTACATTTATAGCCGCAGGTGGCGGCGCAACTGCCCCAGGTGGTAGTAATACACAAGTACAGTACAATGACAATGGTGCATTTGCTGGAGAAGCAGGTTTTGAGTACAATGACGTAACTAACACTTTAACTGTAGACAATATTAGTGCGAACATATCTGGTACAGTTACAGGTGACGTAGACGGTGCTTTATTAGTAGATGTTTACAACAATACAGGCGTTACACTAAACAAAGGTGATGCTGTATATCTTACTGGTGGCAACAATGGTGACAATCCACATGTTGCACTAGCAGATGCAGATGACCCAACTAAAATGCCTGCATTAGGTGTTGTAAAAGAAAACATTGCTACTGCTTCTGTAGGACAAGTTACAACATCAGGCGTAATGAATGACAGTTCACATGGATATACATTAGGTGCTGATCTTTATGTCAGTACTACTCCAGGACAACTAACAACTACTATACCAACAGGCGAAGCAAACTTAATACAAAAGATTGGTAAAGTTGTTAACGCAAATCAGATTATTGTACAAGGTGCATTTAGAACAAATGCTACACCTAACTTAGATGAAGGCAATATCTTTATAGGTAACGCAACTAATGAAGCAACAACTGCTAATTTATACGGTGAGATCAATACACATTTAGCCGCATTTGGATCAAACACAATTACAACTACAGGTAATGTAGAAACAGGTAATTTAACAGCAACTACTAGTCTTTTTGTTGACGGTGTGAATGGCAATGTTCTAATACAACCAAACGTAGCACTTGATGGTAAGACATATAGTTCTATTGTACGTGGTGATTTTGATACTGTTACTGCTAATAGTGCTACAAGTCAAGCATTTGTTACTGACAACTATACGACACAAGGTATTACTTCTTTTCAAACTTTTGCAAATACAGCCGCAGGTCACACTGTTAGAGGCGCCGATATCAATTTTAATAGTTACGGGAATATTGGTAATGGTGGGACTGATCCTCTTGTTACTAGTATACTAACTTTAACAGGATACCCACAATCTGCCAATTTAGCAAATGTAAATACTAGTACTCGTACAAGTATGCAGATAACTGGTGGTGGGGCAGATGGTTTCTTAACAATTATAGGTTCTGGAGCATCAGCTGGTGGTTATAACAATGGAGCATGGAAACAAATTCAATACCGTGACAATGCGTTTGATGTTGTAAGGCGTAACGGTAATGCTGACGCAAGAACATCAGCAACAGCAAATGATGAAACATCATTTAGTTTCTACAATACACAAGAAGGGTTCGGTCCTGGAACAGTAAGAACTTACAACTACCCAGCAAAAGTAGGATCAAAAGTTGATGGCGATTGGGTAGACCCACAAAATGATAGTGCTGGTATAAAGAACGGGTTATTCTTTCAAGTAGTTAAAGATAATTTTGACAGAATTGATCATAGAATGTACAGCAACGGAACAGTTATATTTAATGAGTCTGCTAGAGATTATCTTAATGCTCCAGTATCAACCAATCCTGTAACAATAGGCGCTGATGGTGTCATTACTGGGGACGGTGGTGGACTATCTAACGTATCTGCATCTTTAACTGGTGACGGATATCAATTAGCAAATCTTACAGGTGCGAACGTAACTGGCGAAGTTGGATTCTCAGCAGTTGCTAACTCAGTTGCTTATGCAAATGTATCAGGCACACCAACATTAGGTAACATTGCTACAATTAACATTGATGGCGATGCCGCAAATATACTATATGGTAATGGAGTATTTGCTCCAGCAGGTGGTGGCGGTGGTGTTCAAGCACAAATCGCTAATGGTACATCTAATGTAAACATCGCAACAGCAAATGGTAATGTAGATATAACAGTAAATGGTAACACATCAGTTATCGCTACAGACACAGGTACTGTTATACAAAACGAGCCAGCTGGTAACATAACAATTAGTCCTAGTACATCGAGTGCATATCTAGCCGGTGGCTATCAAACAAATCAGTATCAGCCAACCTCAATGGCGATATACAGACGAAACGGAAATTCTACTAACAAAGTATCTTCAGTTGCAAATGATGAAACATCAATTGATTTTTACAATACACAAGACAGATTTGGTGGTGCCGCAACAGGTGTTACTTGGAACTACCCAGCAAGAATGGGATCAAAAGTTGATCCTACTTGGGTCGATCCAACAGATGCTTCAATAGGTATTCCACAAGGTTTATTCTTTACTGTAGTTAGAACTGATTTTGGTAATGTTGAGCATAGAATGTATGCTAATGGCGATTCTACATTTAACGCATCTGCTACAGATGGCTTTGGTAATCCAATTTCGACAAACCCTATAACTCTAGGTTATAATGGCGTTATCACAGGTGATGGTGGTGGTTTATCTAATGTAAGTGCAACAGCATCACCAGGTGGATTCTTTGACACAATTCAGTTTAACAATGGTGGTACATTAGACGGTAATTCATCGTTTCAGTTTCTACCTGGAAGCAATCCAGAAGTACAACTTAATGGAACAGCATCAAGTTCTGATGTAGGGAAACTGAGTTTACAAAACTCTATTTTAGATATCTACACAGAAAACATGTCTGGTGGTTATACACCGATGTCTTTCAGTACATATAATGGAGTTACTGGATCTGGTATTGACGGCTTTATTGATCCTATCAATTACTTTAGAGCACGAGGCACTAGATAAGTGCCAACAGCAGTTGATGCAGGGGATATAGTTAAGAATGAAAGGATGCAAGCCTATTCTGGTGCTACTGCTACA
>Ga0102812_10000572_pt1 | contig 26247 bp, 26 predicted proteins | sample ColrivemetaGS713_FD_79334 | JGI IMG/M metagenome (GOLD analysis project Ga0102812, IMG submission 79334) | Estuarine microbial communities from the Columbia River estuary - Flood tide ETM metaG S.713 | ecosystem: Environmental > Aquatic > Marine > Intertidal zone > Estuary | place: USA...
ATGCGGTGGTCGTTGCGCCCGAAAGCATCGAAAACATCAAACAGACGCCGATCGGCACGGGTGCGTTCAAATTCGTCAGCTGGACCCAAGGCGACAGCATCATGATCGAAAAGAACCCTGACTACTGGGGCACGCCGGCCGTTCTCGACAAGGCAACGTTCAAGTTCATCTCTGACCCAACGGCAGCATTTGCGGCAATGATGGCAGAAGACGTTGATGTATTCACCGGGTTTCCGGCCCCGGAAAACCTGCCGCAATTCGAAGCAGACCCGCGGTTTCAGGTTCTTGTCGGCTCGACCGAAGGCGAAACCATTCTTGCGATGAACAACAAGATGCCGCCCTTTGACAACGCGCTGGTGCGTCAGGCAGTGACCCATGCCATTGACCGGCAGGCAATCATCGACGGTGCGATGTTCGGCTATGGTACCCCGATCGGCACGCATTTTGCGCCGCACAACCCGGCCTATGTCGATCTGACCCCAATGTCCAAATATGACCCCGCTGAATCCAAGCTGCTGCTTGAGGATGCGGGTCTGCCGGATGGGTTCGAGACAACCCTCTATCTGCCACCCCCGTCCTATGCGCGGCGCGGTGGCGAGATTATCGCAGCACAACTGGCAGAGGTTGGCATCAAGGCCGAGATCATCAACGTTGAGTGGGCGCAATGGCTTGAATCCGTTTTCAAAGGCAAGGAATTCGGCCTGACTATTGTCAGCCATACAGAGCCCATGGACATCGGCATCTATGCCAACCCGGATTATTACTTTCAGTATAACAATCCGAACTTCCAGGCGCTGATCACCAAGCTCAACAGCACGACTGACCCGGAAGCGCGGACAAAGCTGTTGGGCGACGCGCAAAAAATGATTGCGGCCGACTATGTTAACGGGTTCCTGTTCCAGCTCGCGGCACTGACGGTGGCAAAGGCGGGTGTTCAGGGCCTGTGGGCCAACGCCCCGACACAGGCCACGGATCTGACAGCGGTCAGCTGGTCGGAATAAGCGCGATCCATGTTTCTGAAAGGACCCCGGACATCTCCGGGGTCTTTTTTTGTGCTCCCGTCCTTTGAGCGGTCGGCTTCAGCCACCGTAAATGGCTCAAACCATCAAAAAGGAGCAACAAGACTGCAAATGAATGGGTCTTGCGAACGCCATCAGCCTGCATTTATCATTTGCGCATCGACTGCTTTTGACCGCGGCAAGTCGGGGCACGTTCTGCGGTCTGGGGGACGGCTTTCTGTCTAGTATCCACGTCTGGATCGCCTCGCTGGACGTACGCGATATTTTCGGCACAGTTGGTGTAATCGGCTATGTCGGCGCGTATCTGGCTTTGCAGCTCGGTCTTCTCAAGGGAGACGGGTATATGTTTCCTGCACTCAACCTGGCTGCGTCGCTGTCGGTCCTGATCAGCCTGACCCGGGATTTCAATCCGTTTTCCACAACGATCGAGATTTGCTGGATAACCATAAGCATCATCGGAATCTCCCGCATTTATTTGGTGCAGCGGTTCATAAAGTTGTCCGAAGAAGAAGCGGAAGTGGCCCGGCGGATTGTTCCTTCGCTCAAGAAAGATCGCGCGCGGCGGTTCTTGCGGTTGGGTCGATTTGTGGATGTACCCGTCGATTATGTTTTGACAACACAAGGGCAGCCTGTGGTGGATGTGGCAATGGTCATGAACGGCATATGCCATATCGAACGGGGCGCCACGCATATCGCATCCATATCAGCCGGAGCGCTGGTCGGCGAACTGACATTATCCACTGGCGCGCCGGCGACGGCGACGGTGCGCGCGGTTGAGCCATCACGGCTGTTCCTGATCGACCGCAAGGCGCTGTTGGGCTTTTTGCAGCGCAACCCCGAAGCACTTGCAGATATGGAGCGGTCGATCGCTGGCGACTTGCGGCTCAAACTGACAAATACGACAACTAAATTGTCAAGTTACATGGGTGGTCGCGGGTCAAATTCGGACTGAGCAAAGCCCTTTTATTTGTTCCTGTGATCTGACCTGTCGCGCAAGACCGCCACGCGCTCCCGAATGACATCACGCACGTCACCGTCACGCGGCGCATCACGCAGAGTGGTAAACCAATGCTCTGGGGGGTGTTTGCCAAGCCGGTTTCCCGGAAATTTAAGGGCACGAAGAACCGCTTCGCCCTCGGAAGATACGCGATCTGGCACCGTATGGCCATTCAGCGTGGCCCAGACACCAGTCCACATCCGCCCGACCGACCAGGGATTGTACCCGCCCCCGCCAAGCACGAGCAAGCGAGGGGCCATACCCATCAATCCGGCGACAATCGACCAATGCGCATTGTTGGAGAGAGACAAATGCGCCAGTGGATCCTCCTCCAGCCCGTCAGCACCACAAACGATGACGATAGCATCAGGATGAAACTCCGCGACGGCGGGCAAGATCAAGTCGTCCCTTATCATGGCCATTTCAGTGTCGTTCAGACCGCGTGGCACCGGCAGATTGATCGCAGATCCGCCTGCGTCATCGTCCAGCGCGCCAGTGCGGGGCCATAACCGATCTTCATGCACGGAGATCATCAGACAATCGGGATCGCCATGAAACCCATGTGCCACGCCATCGCAATGATGCGCATCAATGTCCACGTATGCGATCCGCCTGACGCCCATACGGCGCATCGAGAGCATCGCAAGCACCGGATCGTTCAGATAGCAAAACCCGTTGGCGCGATCGGGCATCCCGTGATGCGTACCTCCGGCAGGATTATAGATGACCCCCGGTTGCGCCAAAAGTTCACCAGCCAGCAAGGATCCACCCGCTGCCGTTGCGGGGCGACGGAAAATCTCGGGAAACACCGGATTGGTGACGGTCCCGATGCCAAACTGCACCGTATCCTCGGCGCTGGAATGCTGTGTCGCCTCGATCCTTTGCAGGGCCGCAATATACTCGGGCGTGTGCCACAGATGCAGTGCGGCGGGCTTGGCGCGCGGCGCGGTCAGGAATTGCGCGCCTGGCAGCCAGCCCATTGCGCGGCTGAGGTCCATCACAGTTGACACCCGCGGCACACGCAAGGGATGCCACCGCCCATAGGAGGAATGCCGAAAAATCTCGTGTCCGATAAACAAGGGCGTGACCATCCCCCAGAACTAACGCAACCTGCGCCGCAAACAAGCCCACTGGACCACGCCTTTCACAGCCCCTACCCTGCGAAAAATGCTAAGATATACACTCAAACGATTTGCCTCCCTTTTGATCAGCCTCGCAGTCGCGTCGCTGGTGATTTTCTTTGTCATTGAGGTCGCACCAGGCGATCCGGCGTCCTTCATGCTCGGCATGAACGCACAGCCCGAAACACTGGCTGCCTTGCGCAGCGAATTGGGCCTCGATGTTCCAAAATGGCAGCGTTATCTTGATTGGACCGGTGGAATGCTGGTTGGTGATTTCGGCACGTCTTACACCTATCGGACGCCGGTCGCCGAAATGGTGGCGGCCCGGCTCTGGGTTTCACTTCCCTTGGCGCTTTACGCACTGACGCTGTCCACTCTGATCGCCTTTCCGGCCGGCATTTATGCTGCGGCGCGCCGTGGTCAGGCCGGAGATGTCACTATCATGGCGGCCACGCAACTTGGCGTGGCAATTCCGAATTTCTGGTTCGCGATGATGATGGTGCTGATCTTTGCGATCAATCTGCGCTGGTTCAGTGCCGGCGGGTTTGCAGGCTGGGACAACGGGCTTTGGACCGGGCTTCATTCGTTGACCCTGCCCGCGGTCTCGCTGGCCTTGCCGCAGGCAGCCATCCTTGCACGGGTCATGCGCTCGGCACTACTGGATGTACTTGGTGAGGATTTCATGCGTACCGCGCGGGCGAAGGGGCTGACATCCGGCCAGGCGCTCCGACGGCACGGGCTGCGCAACGCGCTGATCCCCGTGCTGACCATAATCGGTTTGCAATTTTCGTTCTTGCTGGCCGGCTCGATCATCATCGAACAGGTATTTTACCTGCCGGGCCTGGGTCGGCTTGTATTTCAATCAATCTCGGCCCGCGATCTGATCGTTGTGGAAAGTGTGGTTATGCTGCTGGTTTTTGCGGTGATCGTCGTTAATTTCGCTGTCGATCTGGCCTATGCCGCCGTCGATCCACGATTGAGGGCACGGTCATGAGGCGCAATCTGATCATTGGAACGGCCCTGTCACTGTTGGTCGTGATCGCTGCACTTGTGTCCTTTGTCTGGACGCCGTTTGACCATACCTCGCTGAATATCCCGGCCAAGCTGCAAACCCCCAACGCGACGCATTGGCTGGGCACCGATCACTTTGGCCGCGACATATTTTCGATGATCATGGTCGGCGCGCGCACATCCATTGCCGTCGCCTTTGTCGCCGTGGGCATCGGCATGATGACAGGTGTGCCGCTCGGTCTGTGGGCCGCGGCGCGCAAAGGTACATGGCTGGACGAGGTGATCATGCGCGGCAATGACCTGATCTTTGCTTTTCCCAGCCTGGTCATTGCCATCCTGATCACCGCGATCTTTGGTGCAGGTGCAGTCAACGCAATCATTGCCATTGGTATTTTCAACATTCCCGTTTTTGCCCGCATCACACGCGGTGCGGCCCTGTCGCTGTGGGAGCGGGAGTTCATCCTCGCCGCCCGGGTTGCCGGAAAATCCGCCGCGCGCATTTCTGCCGAACACATTCTGCCGAACGTCATGAACCTGTTGATTGTGCAGGGCACCATACAGTTTTCACTCGGCATTCTGGCGGAAGCAGCACTCAGCTATGTGGGTCTGGGCGCTCAGCCCCCGACGCCGTCCTGGGGCAGGATGCTTGCAGATGCGCAAACGCTGGTCAGCATCGCGCCTCATATGGCATTGATTCCAGGTTTTGCCATCATCGTCACGGTTCTGGGTCTCAACCTGATGGGCGACGGGCTGCGAGACTATCTTGATCCCCGTCTCAGGGTGACCCGCACATGAGCCTTTTGACCCTCACTGACCTCAGCCTGCAAATTCACAAGCTGCCGATCCTGAGCGCTGTATCATTGCGCGTGGACGCGGGCGAGATCGTGGCAATCACTGGCGAAAGCGGTTCTGGAAAATCGATGACCGCCATGGCTGTGATGGGTTTACTGCCCAAAGGTGCTGTCGCCAGCGGGTCGATCCGCTTGGGGGATCGAGAGCTTCTCCAGACCAGCGAAGCCGACATGTGCACCATCCGTGGCAATGATATCGGCATGGTGTTCCAAGAGCCAATGACCGCGCTGAATCCGGTTCAGACCATCGGCCAGCAAGTCGCCGAAACGATCCTGATCCACGAAAGGACATCCCGTGCCGAAGCCGCTGCGCGCGCGGCGGAAACACTGGCACGGGTCGGCCTGCCCGCCGACCGCTTTCCCCTCAGTCGATATCCGCACGAGTTGTCCGGCGGCCAGCGCCAGCGCGTCGTTATCGCAATGGCCATCGCTTTGCGCCCGCGCCTGCTGATCGCGGACGAGCCGACGACGGCGCTCGACGTCACAACGCAGGCGCAGATACTGACCCTGCTGCGGGATTTGACACGGGACATGGGCATGGGGCTGTTGATGATCACCCATGACCTGGCTGTGGTGGCCGACATGGCAGACCGGATTGTCGTGATGCGCTCCGGCGAGGTTGTCGAGGAAGGTCAGACGCAGGCCCTACTGACTGGAATGCAGCACCCCTATACGAAGATGCTGTTCGCAGCATCAAGCCACGAGGTTGCCTTGCCCGCCCTGCCCACGCCGGAGCCGCTTTTGCAAGTTGCCGGTGTTTGTCGTGACTATCGTCTGCCACGCCGCACCATCTTCGGCAAACCCGGCAGCTTTCGCGCCGTTCGCGATGTCAGCTTTACGCTGCATCGGGGCGAACGGCTGGGTCTGGTCGGTGAAAGCGGCTGCGGAAAATCCACACTGACACGCGCCATTCTGGGGCTGGAACAAGTACAACAGGGCACGATCACCCTCGGTCAGGCACCGGTTTTTACAGGTGACAAGCCGAACCTCGAAGTGAGGCGCAGAATGCAGGTCGTCTTTCAGGACCCGTTTGGAAGCTTCAATCCGCGCCACAGGGTCGATCGACTGATCACCGAACCCTTTCACCTTTTGCCGGATCCACCCAAAGGGCGCGCACGGGAAAACGCCATTGCCGAAGCCCTGATCGCGGTTGGCCTGACGCCCGAAGATGCGACCAAATACATTCACGAATTTTCTGGTGGTCAGCGCCAACGCATTGCCATCGCACGCGCGCTGATTATCCGCCCTGACCTGATCCTGTTTGACGAAGCGGTAAGCGCGCTCGATGTTTCCGTGCGGGCCCAAATCCTCGACCTGTTGGCAGATCTCTGTCGCGCCTACGACCTCAGCTATCTGTTCATCTCGCATGATCTGAGCGTGGTGCGCACCGTGACAGACCGCGTCTTGGTCATGCAGGCAGGGCAAATCGTTGAACAGGGACCGACAGCGGCGGTGTTCAGTGATCCGCAACACTCTTATACTAAAACATTGATCGCAGCGGCACCGGTACTTCCTGATCTCGATGCCCTCAGACGGAGCAAGACTCATGCATGACCTGCCTTCATCCCTCTGGTTCGATCCGGCGCTCTGTCTGATCGGGGGTCTCTGGGTGGTCCCGGTTGGCGGTGCGACCCTGCCCCTGACCAACCCGTCCGACGGCAGCCCGCTTGCCCGGATTGCGCGCGGACAGGCTGCGGACATTGATGCAGCGGTTGCAGCCGCACAAAGCGCGCGCGATGGCGAATGGGGCCGGATGACCGCGCTTGAGCGGGGCCGTATTCTGACACGCATTGGTCAGGCCGTTCTGGAGCGGGTGGATCAACTGGCCGAGCTTGAGGCGCTGGATGTGGGAAAGCCGCTCAGTCAGGCGCGGGCGGATGCGGTAGCGTTGGCCCGCTACATGGAGTTTTACGGAGGTGCCGCAGACAAGGTGCATGGCGAAACCATTCCTTATCTGGATGGCTACACAGTCTACACGCTGCGGGAGCCTCACGGGGTGACGGGCCACATCGTGCCGTGGAACTATCCCATGCAGATCATCGGCCGGTCCGTTGGCGCAGCTCTCGCAATGGGAAATGCCTGCGTGTTGAAACCCGCCGAAGAGGCGTGCCTGACCGCGCTGGCCTTTGCCCATATCTGCGTTGATGCAGGGCTGCCGCCCGGCGCGCTGAACGTCGTTCCCGGTCTGGGTGCCGAAGCGGGTGCAGCACTGGCAGGGCACCCCGGTATTCAGCATATTTCTTTCACTGGCTCCGTGCGCACCGGTGCCCTGATCCAACAGGCGGCTGGCGCAAATGTGGTGCCTGTGACGCTGGAACTGGGTGGCAAATCTCCGCAACTGGTGTTTGATGATGCCGATCTGGACGCCGCTCTGCCATTCCTTGTGAATGCGGGTATCCAGAACGCAGGGCAAACCTGTTCGGCCTCATCGCGTATACTGGTGCAGCGCGGCGTCTACGAAGATATACGCACCCGTATGGCAGACGCTTACAGCGCACTCACGGTCGGGCCGGCGCTTAAGGATATGCGGTTGGGGCCGCTGATCTCGGAACGGCAGAAACAGATTGTCGAAGGATATATTGCACAAGGTTCGGACCTTGTCGTCGCTGCACAAGGGCAATTGGTTGATGCACCTCACACTGGTGCCTATGTGCGTCCCACGCTTTTTGCCGACGTTCCGGCCGATCATATCCTGAGCCGCGAAGAGGTATTCGGCCCGGTTCAGGTTCTGATCCCCTTCGACACCGAAACAGACGCTTTGCGTATTGCCAACAGCACGGACTACGGACTTGTGGCCTCGGTCTGGACGGAAAATGGCGCGCGCCAGATGCGCCTGGCAAAGGCGTTGAAAGCGGGACAGGTGTTTATCAACAACTACGGCGCGGGCGGCGGTGTGGAATTACCGTTCGGCGGTGTTGGCAAATCAGGCCACGGCCGCGAAAAAGGATTTGAGGCGCTCTACGGGTTCTCACAACTCAAAACGATCGCGGCCCGGCATGGGTGACGGCTGGGCGCTTGTCCCTATTACGCGCCGACAACACGCTCTTGAAGTACTGGATCTCGTCCGGCGTGCCGCTGACTATGTAACGCTCGAAATTGGCCGCACGCCCGATCCTGCATTTGTGTTCGATTTTTTCGAGGCCGCACCGCCGGGCTTGACCAGCGACAACCTGATCACTCTCGGCCTGCGGCATCATCACAGGATGAACGGTGTCCTGTGCATTGCTGAAGGTTATGAACATCCAACAGACTGGTGGATCGGCCTGATGCTGATCGATCCAGCCCATCGCCGCCACCAGATCGGGTCCAATGTTGTCAAAGAGGTGATCGCCAAAGCGCGTCAGAGCGGAATTGATATGCTAAAATTGGCGGTGCTTGATGCCAATCCTCGCGGCCGCCGCTTCTGGGAAAAACACCGGTTCGTACACCACAGAAGCGCACCCGCGCTGCCCAACAGCGACGGGCATGACCGCACCGTTCTGAAATACCGCATCGCCCCAACCCATCAGGCCCCCTTGCCCTGACCGACGCATTGGCGTTTGATATCCTGAGTACAGCGGGAGGATCACAAAATGCGACTGACAGGAAAAACCGCCATTGTGACCGGTGGCGCGTCGGGCTTTGGTGCCGGCATCGTGCGCAAGTTTACGGCCGAAGGCGCCCGCGTGATGATCGCTGATATCAACGGACACGCCGCCGGTGAACTTGCCGATCAGATGGGCGATCATGCTTTCTCATTTGAAGTTGATGTGAGCAATGGAACTTCTGTAAATGCCATGGCCCGAGCCGCAATCGAAACATGGGGCCACGTAGATATCCTGATCAACAACGCAGGTGTCACCCATCTTCCGACCGCTCTGGAGGATGTCAGCGAAGCCGACTTTGATCGTGTTTTCAACATCAACATGAAATCCGTCTACCTGACCGGGCGTGCACTTGTACCGCACATGAAAGCGCGAAAAAGCGGCTCTATACTGAACATTGCCTCTACTGCGGGTGTCTCGCCGCGGCCACGTCTGAACTGGTACAATGCATCCAAGGGCTGGATGATTACGGCAACCAAAACCATGGCTGTCGAACTGGCGCCGAATGGCATCCGCGTCAACGCGCTCAATCCCGTGGCCGGCGAAACGCCACTTCTGAAATCCTTTATGGGCGAAGACACCCCGGAAATGCGCGCCAAATTTCTGGCCACCATCCCTTTGGGCCGGTTTTCGACACCGCAGGATATGGGCAACGCCGCTTGCTTTTTGTGCTCTGACGAGGCCAGCATGATCACCGGGGTTGCCATGGAAGTCGATGGCGGGCGGTGCATATGACACCTCTAGGCCTCGGAGAACGGCTTGCCAAGACCAACAGCCAATGGGATCCGCACGCGATCGGGGTTTGCAGGGGCAGTGATATCATGATTGCCCAATCCCAGAGCACCTCCTCCGTCCATCTGCATGAAAACAAGATGGTTTCTTCCTCACATTTGCGAATGAGATGACGACGGACATGAAGGATGCCCTTCACGCCCTGCGCAAAGGCGCGCCTGACAAACGCGATCCCGACGCAGCCAAACCGCGTATCTGAGCGACAACCGGAGCCAAGATCACCATGACACCCGGACCCCGTAATCTGATCACCGATGTCGCAGGCCTGCGCGTGGGCAATGCCAAGGACGCGGCCCTCAACTCAGGCACAACCGTGCTGACGGCGGACAAGCCCTTTACAGCCTCGGTCGCGGTCATGGGTGGCGCCCCAGGCACCCGCGAGACTGATCTGCTGCAACCCGACAAATCCGTGGCAGCGGTCGATGCATTGGTACTGTCGGGTGGTTCTGCCTATGGTCTGGATGCCTGTTCGGGTGTCATGGATGCGCTGCGCGCTGCCGGTCGCGGATTTCGGGTTGGGCCTGCGGTGATCCCGCTGGTGCCAGGGGCAATCATCTTCGATCTTCTGTCCGGAGGGGACAAGAACTGGACCAACAATCCCTACCGTGACCTCGGCCGGGCAGCTTTTGAAGCAGCACAACCGACGTTTGACCTGGGCTCCGAGGGGGCCGGCACAGGCGCAATGAGCGCAATGCTCAAAGGCGGCTTGGGATCTGCATCGCTGGTTTTGCCATCCGGCATCACCGTCGGTGCACTGGTCGCCGCCAATCCGATGGGCAGTGTCACCACCCCCGGAGAGCGCCATTTCTGGGCCGCACCCTTCGAGATCGACAAAGAATTCGGCGGCCTTGGCCCGGACCCGCGCGGGGGTCTGGGGCGTCAACTCGAAAGCCGCAAGGTCACCGCCATGCTGGAGCGCGCCAACACCACGATCGCCATTGTGGCCACGGATGCAATTCTGTCCAAGGCGCAATGCCAGCGCGTCGCTTGGGCCGCACATGACGGCATTGGCAGGGCCTGCGTTCCGGCACACAGCCCGGGTGACGGCGATCTGGTGTTTGCTCTCTCAGCAGCCGCAAAGCCGATGCAGAATCCGGACCGCGATTTGGCTCTGATCGGCCACGCGGCGGCGGTTTGCCTGTCGCGCGCTATTGCCCGTGCGGTATTTCTTGCAAGGCCGACTTCGGTCGATCTGCTGCCCTGCTGGAGCGACCAGAATGCCTGATCTGACTTTGCCCGAAATCCGCCTGCACTACGAAATCGAAGGCGCAGGGCCGCCGCTCCTGCTTATTGCAGGAATGGCCAGCGACAGCGCCAGCTGGGCGCCGCTGATGCCGCTGCTCTCGGAGCATTTTACCCTCATCCGGCCTGACAACCGCACCACCGGGCGAACCACCCCCTGGAACGCCCCGGCTTCGGTGCCTCAGATGGCCATGGACTGCGCGGCCCTTCTGGACCATCTCAATCTCGCCCGCGTCCATGTAATGGGCCATTCGCTCGGGGGCATGATCGCCCTTCACCTGGCACAGTCCAGCCCGCAGCGTATCGCATCACTGACACTCGCGGCCTCAGCACCAATCCGTCTGGCGCGCAATATCGCACTGTTCGAAACGCTGGTCCGGATCCGCCAGAGTGATGCAGAGCCCGACACCTGGCTGCGCGCTCTCTTTCCCTGGCTCTTTGCGCCGACGCTCTACGATACGCCAGAAGCGATTGATGCGGCTGCCGCTGCATCCCTGGCTTACCCACACGCGCAATCGACAGATGCCATGGCCCACCAACTGGAAGCCTTACGCAATTACATTCCAAATTGCTCGGTGCCGGAAGTTGCGGCCCAGGCTCTGCTGGGCGAAACCGATCTGATGCTTCCTACAGCGCTCGCTCAGACCGCCCTTGACGGGACACCGACGCACATCGTCCAAGCAGCCGGACATTCAATCCATTGGGATGCGCCACAAGCTGTCGCAGATCATCTGCGCCGATTCACATCGGCCAACGCCATTTGATCACTGCATTTCTCTGGGTGTAAAATATCCTCGCCGAAGGCGAAATATCGTCATGCAGCGCGCGCTCACCTGACTTTATTCGCGCGCAGCGCGCGCGGCATTCAGATCGACCAAATGTGGATCCCGCCCGAGGACCTGTCGGACGCAGGCTGCAATTCCGATCGCGTCCAGCCCCGCATCGCGGTACATCACATCCGGACTGGCCTGATCCACAAAGCGATCCGGCAGGCACATCGTGCGCACCCGACACCCCAGATCCAGCAGCCCCTGCCCCGCCATCGCCTGCAACACCATGGCACCGAACCCGCCCATCGCCCCCTGCTCGACGGTCACCAGCACGCTGTGGGTCTGCGCAAGCCGCGCAATCAGCACCATATCGAGAGGTTTGGCGAACCGTGCATCTGCTATCGTCACGCTGATCCCTTGCGCCTCCAGCGCTGCTGCCGCAGCCTCGCATTCACTCAGATGTGTACCGAACGACAACAACGCCACATCACCGGTTCCCTCGCGGATCATCCGGCCCTTGCCGATTTCCAGCACCGTGCCACGCTCCGGCAGGGTCACACCTGTGCCATTGCCGCGCGGATAGCGGAACGCTATCGGACCGGTATCATGCGCTGCGGCTGTGGCAACCATATGCACCAACTCCGCCTCATCGGCCGCAGCCATCACGACCATACCCGGCAAAGCTCCCAGAAAACCCACGTCAAATGCTCCAGCGTGCGTGGCACCGTCTGCGCCCACCAGCCCCGCGCGATCTATTGCAAAGCGGACCGGCAAGCCCTGAAGCGCCACATCATGCACAACCTGATCATAGCCGCGCTGCAAAAAGGTCGAATAAATCGCGCAAAAGGGCTTCAACCCGGAAGCAGCCATTCCGGCCGCAAAGGTCACACCATGCTGTTCGGCAATACCCACGTCAAACACCCGCCCGGGAAACCGTTTCGCCATTCGGTCAACACCGGTTCCTGACGGCATCGCAGCAGTCACCGCCACGATCCTCGGGTCGCGCGCCGCCTCCTGGGTCAAGGCATCCCCGAACACGGCGGTATAGGACGGCGCGTTAGATTTCGCCTGTGCCTGAACTCCGGTGCCAACATCAAATTTTCCAACACCGTGATACTTGTCGGCTGATCCTTCTGCAGGGGCGTAACCTTTGCCTTTTACGGTGCAGCAGTGGATCAGAACCGGACCGGTGGCCCGTGTCCGCCCCGCACGCAATACGCTGAGCAGCTGACCCATATCATGCCCGTCAATCGGACCGATGTAATCAAACCCCAGTTCTTCAAAGAACGTGCCGCGGCTTTCCAGCCCGGTTACCATCTCTCGCGCACGGCGGGCGCCCTCTCGCACGGGACGCGGCGCCAGGTGTTCGATCCCTTCGGCCAATGCGACCAGCCCTCCGAACGGGCCCTTGCGTGATAAATCAGACAGGCTCGACAGATATGTGGACATCGCCCCGACAGGTGGCGCAATCGACATCTCGTTGTCATTCAGAATTACGAACAGTCGTCGCTTTTCATGTCCGGCATTGTTCAGCGCCTCGTAGGCCATGCCTGCGCTGATGGAGCCGTCCCCGATCACTGCAATTGCATCGCCCGTCGGCATCCCCATGTCCCGCCCCACAGTGAACCCGAGAGCCGCACTGATGGATGTGCTGGAATGAGCAGCACCAAAGGGATCGTAGTGGGATTCAGAACGTTTGGTAAAGCCGCTGATCCCACCCTCTTGTCGCAAGGTGTGCATCTGGTCGCGACGGCCGGTCAGGATCTTGTGCGGATAGCATTGGTGCCCCACGTCCCAGATCAGCTTGTCACGCGGCGTATCAAAAACAGCATGGATCGCAACAGTCAGTTCCACCACACCCAGCGAGGAACCCAGATGCCCACCCGTCTGGCTGACGGCATCAATCACCTCGCGGCGCAATTCCTTTGCCACCAGGCCCAGGTCGTGGTCTGCTAGGCTGCGCAGGTCGGCAGGCCCTGCAATACGGTCCAAAGTCGGGGTTTGTGAAGTGTTCATGGCGCACGTCCTTGTTCAGAAGGAAGGCCCAGACGCCTTGCCGCGTCGGCCGGAATGAAAAAGGCGTCGCATCCGGTTTTAGCCGATTGCGACGCCAGGTTCCTGTAGCCAACAGGAAGGGAACCGGGGTGTTGAGGCCCCGAGCCCGAACCAAGGAAGCCGATGGTCCGTGCCTGGCAAAGGCTCGGGCGGCAAACACGCCGCCCGCAGCCTTATTGGTAAACCGGCGCTTCGCTTGTCGCGAGCTCGGGCCAGTCTGCGATCACATTCAGACCCTGCATAGGCTGCTGATAGCCTTTGTGGCAGGTCTTGCAGGCCGCCTTGGGTGCATCCGCATAAACCGGTCCCAACCGCTCCGCCGGATAGACATCCTGCAGCGGGATCAGATACTCGGCGTTCAATTCAATCACCATCTGACGACCCAGAAGGGCCGTACCCCACTGCGGCGTCACCTGACCGGCGTCATAGAATGCGCGGCTGTTGTGACAAAAGACGCAGTTCACACCCAGTGAGTTGGCAAAATAGTTCATCAGCGAATACGTCATCTCCGTCTTCTGGATCGAGGCATAGTCCTCCTCATCCACACCGGGCACACCGGCAACACGGCTTTCGAGGCTGTGCACGTTGACGATCTGATCTCCGTTGGAGAGATACTCTTGCAGCGCATTCGAAGGCAGTGACGTCGACTGACTCAGCGATGTGGCACGGTTCTGCACAGCAGCCCAACCATCCACACGCTCGTTCACCGGCGAGATGTTGAACCAGATGTTGCTGGGGACGTTTTCGCCACGGTGACAGGTGTAGCAGTTTACACCGACCTCGTTGTTCGCGTTCACATGACCGTCCCAGTTTTCGTTGATGTTCTGGGTCATCTGGATCATCCGGCGCGCAACGACCTTGGTATAAAGCGCGTCATCGCCATAATCCTCAAGTGCTGCATCGCCATGGCAATAGACACAGCCCTGATCGGGTGCGACCCACTGGGTCATCGCGTTCATCAGACGGTTGAAGTTATCTTCCGTCAGATCACCCAGCACCTGAACGTTCTTGTAAACAGTCTTGGCCAACGGAGCACCTGGCTCCGTCACGTATGGCTCTTCACTATAGTAGCCGTCAATCGACGGGTCCGCCGAAAGCCTGACGAGGTTGAATTCCGGCACTGACATGCCGGTGCCACGCGGCCCGGTCTGCAGACTGGTCGTCTGCACGGGATTGCCCCAGGTCACGATCAGCGCCGCGGCAAAGACTGCGGCACCGATCACACCGATCAGGATCGCCGGGCCAAAAACGTTGGTCGGGTTGTCCTGGTTCCATTTGTCAAACCACTTTGGCAACATGATCAGTTCTCCTTCCCGATAAAGGCTTCATACGAGCCGTAGTCGGCGTATCCGTAGGAACCGTCATACATGGGTGCAAAGTTGTGCTCCTGCGCCCAGATGAACCAGTTGTCGACGACCGTGCCGGTCAGCAGGATCCCGATGCCGCCCGTGATGGGGGTCAGGACCGCGAACCACCACGCCCACCGGTGGATTCCTTCCATCGTGGCATTGAAACCCATGGTCCAGCGCCAGAAGAGAGCCGCACGTTCAGTCGCTGTGCCGCGGTCCACGATCTGCTCCAGCTCCCGGTCACCGCCATAGCGGGTGACCGCAAGAATGGTGCCGCCATGCATCGCAAAGAGCAGCACAGAGCCATACAGGAATACGATCGAAAGACAGTGGAACGGATTGTAGTAAAGGTTGCCGTAGCGAATGGAGAACGCCGTGGTCCAGTCCAGATGCGGGAAAATGCCGTAAGGCACTGCCTCCGACCATGATCCCATCAGGATTGGCCGAAACAGACCCAACACCAGAATAAGCCACAACAGAGCCGCAAATGCCCATGCGACATGCTTGCCCATCTTGTGCTGCTGAGCCAGTTGATAGGTCCGCAGCCACCAGGTCACACAACCGACCAGAAAGAACATGCCGGCAATGATGAACGCGCCGCCGTCATTCAGCGGTGGCATGCTCAGACCATACTCCGGGCTTGGCGGTTCAAGCGCCAGCCAGAACAGTTGCCGGATGAATTCCGGGATAGACCATCCGACCTGCGCCAACATTGAAAAGCCGACAATGTTGAACCAGATCATGAAGCAAACGCAGGAAATGATACCGTAGAGCCCCATGTTGATCGGGCCTATCTGCGCGTTTCCGAACAGACCTACGAACTTGGAGAAAAAGGGTTTGCCCGCGCGTTGTTGCAGCATCTCGCCGCTGTCGTCCATGCCCCATTCGGGTTTCCCCTGAACCTGGACCTGCGTGAATATATTTTGATACTCGATCATGTTTACATTCCTCCCACAGGCATGGTCGACGATCCCCAGATCGGCATATCCAGCCACCAGTTCCACCATTCAGGCCATCCCGCCGTCCAGACCGGGCCGGAGATGATGATACAGACGGCGGAAAAGAACACGGCGTTCAGCGCCAGCAAGTAGCCCACACGGTGAATGCCAAGCGTTCCGACCGAATAGCCGATGTAGTCACGAAAGAACGTATCCTCGTGATCCGGCGTCTTCATGTCTTCACCTTTTTCCGGGTTGGCCGCGGACAGGATCAGACCGCCATGCAGCGCCAGCGCAATCGTCGTCGTAAAGAACAACGTCACAGCCAGCATATGTGCCGGGTTGTAGTGAAAGTGCAGATAGGCATAACCGGTGTTGCTCACCCAATCGAGGTGGCTGAAAATCCCGTAAGGAAATCCGTGCCCCCAGGCCCCCATCAGGAGCGGCCGGAAAATCACCAGGGTAACATAGGCCAGGATTGCAAAGGCAAAGCCGAACGGCACATGATATCCCATACCCAGCTTACGGCAAATCTCGACCTCGCGCAGCGCCCAGCTGATGAACGCGCCAGTCGCGCAGAACGTCACGATTTGCCACAGGCCGCCTTCCATCAGGGGGGCCATACCAAGACCATAACTCAGATCGGGCGGCGCAATATTGATAAGCCAGGGATTGAACGTACCCTGCTGGGACGCTCCCCAGAAAATCAGAATAGTGCCTAACAAGGCAAAAAAGGCGGTCGTGACTCCAAAGAAGCCCACGTAGAAGGGCCCCACCCAGAAGTCGAACAGATCGCCCCCGATCAACGTCCCTCCGCGGACGCGATATTTTCTTTCGAAGCTGAGCAACGCCATCTTCATGTTCTCCGCGATGTGCGGCGCGCCTGTGAAAGGCGGAGGCCGTCGTATTATTATTGCGAATGGTTCGCCGCGGGCGGGCAGCGCACATCTTGTCCGCCCGCAGCTGTTTGTCGTCACGTCCAACTGGTATCTCCGCCCCGAAGGGCGAAAGATCACATGGCAGCTTTTTGAGCTGCCAGTTCAAACCAGTTGAAGTGTTCCGTGCTCAACAGGACGAGGTGAATCATCGCTGCCAGCAGGAAAAGGAAAACGCCCTGTGCCACAAAAACGCGGCGGGGGTCGAAGATGAGCCAGATCTTATAGAACTTTGCCATATCCATTTTCCTCTAGAACCACGGACGCCAGATGAACACTGCCAGATGAGCAACGACGGCAACGGCTGAAAACAGCCAAAGCCCGCTCATGTAGACAGAGTGCAATTCTTGCGCCTGCTCGTCGGTTAGACCTGTGAAGGACAGGTTTGTATTATCAGCCATAAATATTCCTCCGGAACGTTATGCTGACGCCGCACACCCCGCGGCCGGGTCCTTTGGGGGCTAACCCCCTCAGGGTCTCTGAATTCCCCCGAAGGGGTCTCCAGTCTCTCCTCCCGGCAGGCGCACACAAGCCAGGAATTCGGGTCACACATCGGGCCTTGCCAGCCGTTTCATGTGCGAGGTCGTTCGTTGGTCAGGCCGAAAAGATCATCGGCGTGATAATACGGGCCTGGGACCAGGCACGGGCCATCGGGCCCTTGTCGGTAAAGCTGCGGCTGCGGATCGCCGACAACAACCAGGTCAGCGTCGCAAGCGGCAGGGTCGCCAGGAAAATGATTGCGAAATAGACCATGAATTCAGTCTTGACCGCTTTGCGGCTCGGTACGTGGTGCGCCGCGTCGTCCACCGCGGATGTGTCCATCATGTCAGTTGTCATGTCAGTCATGTCTGATCCTCCCGATCAACTCCGGCAATCGCCGGGTCCAGCCCGCGAATGGTCTCCAGGACCACCCGCTCAGCGCCTGCGGCCAGTGCCGCCTTCTCTGCCGCGTCGCGCAATGTCTTGGCGGCTGAAATTCGTGTCAGTATCGGATGTGTCTCCACGATCCGGTCGAGCATGGCCTGCGCATCTGCATCCCATGGAAAATCGCGCCTGAGCGGCGTCAGCGTGGCATCCGCCTTGTCCATCTCCGTGCCGAGCGGCAGGATGTGAAACAGCGCGTCAAACAGCCCATTGCAGACTTCCTGCACCAGATAGGTCGCCCCCGCATACCCCATGAAAGGCGTGCCGGTATGACGCCGGATGGCAGCGCCCGGAAAGCTCGCGGGAATAAAGGCTGGCGCCGGTCCAAATCCGGCTTTCAGCTCGGCCAGATACATTTTCTCGTTGATAGAGCCTAATACGATCAACGGGCGTTTCTGGCCCATCATCGCACGGACTTCCTCGTTATTGGTCTTTTTGCCGGCAATACGCGCCACGGCAAATGCACAGGGAAGGCCCAGATCGTCCTCAAGAAACATCCGGATTCCGCGGGCATAGGTTTCATTGGCAACAATCGCGAAACTTGCGGTGGCAAAGAAATCCTGCGTCACTGACCGCCATAAATCCCAGACCGGTTTGATCGTGGAATGTTTCTCGCGCGCAATAAAGGGTTCGGGATCGAGGCCGACCAAATTCCCCAGTGCGCGCAGGAACTTGGTCGTGCTCTCGATCCCTATCGGGGCTTGCAAGTATGGCTTGGCAAGAAGCTCACACAATCCACGCCCGAACTCACGGTACATGCAGATGTTCACATCCGCATTCACCAGATTTCGCATTTCGGCAACATGCGCGCCCAGGGGCATCACCATGTTGACCTCACAGCCGATTCCTTCCACCAGCCGCCGGATCTCGGCCAGATCGGAGGGCATGTTGAACGTGCCATACATCGGGCCAAGGATATTGACGCGAGGACACGCACCCTCCTCGCGTTTCTTTTCGGGCGGCATCCGCCCTTTGGTCATGCCGAACTCGGTAAAGATCCAGGTCATCGCCCGATCCGCCGCTTCCCACTGATCCTCGTCAATCGTACGGGGCAGAAAGCGTTGGATGTTGGTGCCCTGCGGTGTCACACCGCCGCCGATCATCTCAGCGATGGAACCTGTCACAACCACAGCAGGCAGCGCAGCATCAAGAGTTTCCCAGGCACGCTTCATGGATTCTTCAGTGCCTGACCCCATCTCGCCCTCACCCAGACCCGTCACCACGATGGGCAGCTCATGGGGCGGCAAAGCATCGGTGTAATGCAGAACGGAGGTCACCGGCAGGTTTTCGCAACCGACAGGCCCGTCGATCACCACCTGCAACCCTTTGACGGCACAAAAGGCATAGACTGCGCCCCAATATCCGCCCGCGCGATCATGATCGGTCACAAGCATCGGGAAAGTCTCCCCTGCTTCTTCGGGCCTGAAATATCCCGGGGGAGTCCGCAGGACGGGGGCAGCGCCCCCTGACGGCGATATGTACAGCAATGCGCCTTCATATCATCTCCTGCGCCTTCGCGGCCCGCGCCAGCTTGTCGAGCTTTTTCTGATGCTGCGCTCGGAAATCAGGTCGCAGATTTGGCGCACCCTCCCAGACGCCGGCCGTATCGCCGGAACCCACTCCTTCGAAAAAAGCCTTCATATGCGCCATGCGGTCCTTGTTGCCGATCGCCGCATTGATCACCTCGGCCAGCGATCCTGCCCCTGCCGGACCCATCAGGGGCCGCGCCGAAATCAGATTGGTGAAATAGAGACCCGGAATGCCCAGCTGCTTGGCTTTCTGAACCACAGGTGTGGTGCCGATCGCCAGATCTGGCTGGATCGCTTCCATGGCCGAACAATCATCTTCCAGCGAGGCACGGTATTTGACCGTTACACCCTTGTCGCGCAACCATTCGGCATCGGCAGCGGACCATGGCGACTTGGGGCAGGCTGTACCCACATAAGGGACGTTCGCGCCGCTTTCGATCAGCAGTCGCGCCACCAGAAGCTCGGAGCCTTCATAACCCGACAGCGTGATGGTCCCCTTGATCGGCTTGCCCGCCAGCGCACCCTTTATCGCAGGCAGAAAGGCGTTTTGCGCCACAGCGATCCGGGCTGCAGGTACGTTGTAGGCGTCACCAATGGCGGCCATCCAGGCGGCGGTGCCGTCATGGCCCACCGGGGCGGAGCCCACGACTGTACGACCTGCGGCCTGAAACTGACGCACGCTATCGGTGTAGAATGGATGGATCGCCGCCACGACACCACAATCCAGCGCGGCATAAAGCTCGCGCCATTCCCGTGTCGGAACAACCGGTCCGGCGGCCAGGCCCATCGGGCCAAGCATCGCACCTATCATCATCGGGTCCGCCGGAAACATTTCACCCAAGAGCGCCACGGTCGGGCGGTCATGTTTGCCACCGACCGGCCTCGCCACCGGGCCCGCCTGAATTTCCTTGCGCGCATATTCCAACATCGCGCCGGCCAGAACGTCCTTGGCCTCGGCATGGGTCGGCACGCCAAAACCCGGCACATCAATGCCGACAATCCGCACGCCGTTGATCTCATCCGGCAACAACCTAAGCGGAACACCCGATGCCGTCGGCACACACAGATTAGTCACTACAATGGCGTCATAGCGGTCCGGGTCGGCCAACTCATGCACGCTTTCGCGGATGTCTTCAAAAAGCTTGCCCGTCACCAGCGTTTCGGAATTGAACGGCACGTAGCCGACGGACCGCCGCGCGCCATAGAAATGGCTGACAAAGGTCAGCCCGTAAACGCAACAGGCCGAACCCGACAGAACCGTGGCCACACGCTTCATCCGCAGACCCACGCGCAACGACCCAAAAGCCGGACACATCGATTGCGGTTTGTCATGCGGACCGACAGGGTAATCGGCGCGGAATTTGTCCAGTATCTCGGATTTCCCAGCCGCCCTCGCAGCGGCCGCCATATCGGTCCCCGAGTGACATCCCTGACCGTCCTGCGCCAATTCCGGAATGGCACCAGTCACACGCGACACGTCGCCATGCGGGTGACCCTTGATCACCTCCACATCTGCGGCAGCGTCATATGTGACTTCACCCTTCATGCGTTGGGACCTGACATCATCAGTTCAACTTGCGCATTTGCCTCTTCGACGATCTGCCGGGACGCCGCGATCGCCTCGCGCGCCACAGCGCAGATCTGCTGCGACACGCTGGCAGACGCCCGCGCCTGCTCGGCAGCGGCCAGAACCTGGTCAAACATATCAGGCTTCATCATAGACCACCTCGAGCGACGGCTTCGGGGCCGCGTTCTTGCCGCGCATGTCCATGTCCGTGGCCGGAACCAGCACATAGTCGCCACCCGTTTGAGACGCATCGAACAGGGCAAGCAATCCGTCCTGGTCCAGCGGCGTAGGTCGCACAGGCGGCGCCACGGCCACGTTGTCGCCCAAAAGCGAAAACAGCGCACCCCATTGGGATTGGGCAGAGCCCACAATCTGATAGTTGGCCGATTTCTTGCGCAGGTCATCATCCTGCGGAATGGACGCCAGAACCGGGATTTTCACCGCTTCGGCAAAAGCCGCTGCCTCGCCGGTACCATCATCCTTGTTGATCACCAATCCGGCGACGCCGACATTGCCGCCCAGTTTGCGAAAGTACTCCACGGCCGAGCAGACGTTGTTGGCAACATACAAAGACTGCAAATCGTTCGAGGCGACAAGGATCACCTTCTGCGCCATGTCACGCGCAATCGGCAGGCCAAATCCGCCACAGACCACATCGCCGAGAAAATCCAGCAGCACGTAGTCAAAGTCCCAATCGTGAAACCCTAGTTTTTCCAGCAACTCGAAGCCATGAATGATTCCGCGGCCGCCACAACCGCGGCCCACTTCCGGACCGCCCAACTCCATCGCAAAGACGCCGCCGCGCTTGAAACACACATCCCCGATCTGCACTTCTTCGCCCGCCAGCTTCTTGCGGGTCGAAGTCTCAATGATGGTCGGACAAGCCTTGCCGCCAAACAAAAGGCTCGTTGTGTCCGATTTAGGGTCACATCCGATCAGCAACACGCGCTTGCCCTGCTCGGCCATCATGTGGCTGAGATTGGCCAGCGTAAAGGATTTGCCGATGCCGCCCTTGCCATAGATCGCGATGATCTGCGTCTTGGAGGTCGGCTCCTTCTGCGGCACTTCCAGGCTTGGCTCTTCTGCCGCCTCATCACGCAGGCGTTTGTCGAAATCCTTGAGGTTTGGCACTTCGTCTTTCACGCAGCGTCCTTCCAGTTCAATATCATCTTGAGGCAGTCAGCGTCGGAAAAAGCCTGGCGGTAAGCGCGCCGCGCATCCGTTGCCGCGGCCCGATGCGTGATCAGCCCATCAAGGCTGAGCGTGCCGCTTTCGACCAGCGCGCGGGTTGCGTGCAGGTCGGCGCGGGTCCACTCGGCTGCAACTCGAAACCGCGCCTCCTTCATAAAGGCCGGCGGAAACGCAAAGCTGATGGCATCGGTGTAAAAACCGGCCAGAACAATCTCACCGCCCTTGGCGATGCAAGTGATCATGTCATTGATCGCCTGAACGGAACCGGAGGCATCATAAACGGACGCGTAATCACGCCGCGTGTCATCTTCCGGTGCGATCACGGCATAGCCTGTGGCCCCGCCACGACGGCTCGGATCGATCTCCCAGACGGTCGGCGCGGGCGCACCGGCGGCAATCGTCAGCCGTGCAAGCAACCGGCCGAGCACACCATGCCCCACGATCAGGTCAGGTACGGATTTGTTCAGACCCGCCATCGCATGACGCGCGGTGGCAGCGAGCGCCAGCAGGGCGCCTTCTGCACCCAGACCGGCATCGATTCGCGTCACCCGTTCGGCAGCTGTCACAACGCGGGACGCCGCACCCCCAAAAAGCCCAAAGGCGCCCTGATAGCAGCTGGCGCCCGGCACGAAGACATGATCGCCAGGCCTGAATCCCGTCGCGGGGTCGGCCTCGACAATCTCACCCGCAGCTTCATAGCCGGGGACCAGCGGATAGCCCATGCCAGGAAACGGAGGCATCTGGCCGGACCAGAAGAGTTTTTCGGTACCGGTCGAAATTCCAGAATGATGGATATCAACAACAAGATCACCAGCGCCCGGAGGGGTCAGCGTGAGAGTGTCTATGTCCAGATCCTTGGGACCTTTCAACAGAACTACCGTGGTGTCCAATCGCCCTCTCCCGTGTTGGTTGGTCCTGGGTACATCGCCCAAGACTCAGCCCGTAGTTGTTTGCTGAATGTCAGTTTAGTTAGACAGATTAAACTGTCAACTAAATTGGACACATGCGTATCAGGAACCTGACACTTTGACTGCGGTGAGTGTCCGGGTGACAAAGGCGCGGGACGGCGCGCGGCTTTGAACTTGCGAAAATCCGGCCCTGGTGCAGAACTCACCAATCTCGGCCGCAGATCGCGTACGACCGGTTTTCATCGCCATCGTGTAGAACGCAAAATAGATATCGCCGGCCACTTCGGGCCGATCACCGCCGCCCATTGGCTCGGAAACGATCAGGCGCCCGCCATCCGGCAACGCGTTGTAAACCGCCGCCAACAGATCATGCACCGTATCGTCGGAATGGTCGTAAAGCACACGGATCAGCGAAATGGCGTCCGCGCCGCGCGGCAGCGGGTCATCGCGAAACGAGCCGCTGTGCAGGGTCACACGGTCCGCCATACCTGCGGCTTCAAAGCGCGCGGCAGCAGCAGGTGCAACCTGTGGCAAGTCAAACAGCGCCATTTGCATGCCCGGATAGGCCTGCCCGACAGCCTCCAGAAACGCACCGGTCCCGCCGCCTACGTCGAGCAGCTGCGCGACACCCCTGAACGAAACCGCGCGCAATGTGTCTTCGGCCACCAGTTGCTGGCTTTGCGCCATCAGATCGGAATAGGTCTTGGCGACATCGGGCGCTACGTTACCGCGCGCGCCAAATACATAGGGCCAGAACTCCGACAACTCGGTTTGCGCAGGCCCACGCAGCAGGGCCACGGGATCTTCGAGGTCTCGATAAAACGCGCGGTGATGGCGGATCATCGCCTCCAAACCCGGAACGCCCAACAGTGCAGCGCCCTTGCGCGCCAGCCCATATCGCCCTGCTCGGGTCCGCCGAAGCAGCCCAAGGGCGGCGCCGGCCTGCAACAAGACCTTCATCCGCTCCGGTGCTATGTCTGTAGCCAGACCGATCGTATCCACCGTCTGCGGCCCGCCGCGAAGGCGGCGCAACACATCCAACTCCACCAGCGCCATCAGAACCTGGCTCTGAACAAAGCCCTGAACCACATCGAACAACGCCGCGCCATCCCTGCGCGCCATGCCTCGAGTCAGGGGGAATTTACTGGCCCAGCTTTGAAAACCCGGCCGTGCGATCAATCGATTGACCCAACCGCTCCAGCGCGGCCATCCGGGCAGATCACCGCTCAGGTCAGACACGCTGTTGAGCCGCGCCGATATTGGGCGCAACCGGAGTCAGACGTTCGGCATAGGCGCGCACCATCTCGGCCAGCTGCGCCTCGCCGGGACAATGCGGGATCGACGCTATCGCCCCGCCCAGAATATCCCGGAGCCTGGAAATCGCGCCCTGCACACCCAGTTGCGCAACCGCATTCGGCCGTCCATGCAAATGGTCCTGACCAACCGGCTTGCCCAGAGTTTCGGCATCATAGAGCGCATCGCGCAAATCATCTGCTACCTGAAACGCTTCGCCAATCCGCGCCCCCAGTTCAAACCAGGGTTCGGGCTCCTGCCCTGCCGCCAATGCCCCCATCTGGGTTGCAGCAGTAAACAGCGCTCCCGTCTTGGCCTGATGATACGCAGACAGATTAACCTCTGCCTCGCTCTCCCAGGCCTGTCCGGCGCAAATACCGCCCGGCATACCAGTACGTCGCGCCAGCGTGATGATCATCTGCGCCACGCGATCCGGTGCCAAGCCTGATTCGCGCGCCAGAATTTCAAATGCCAGAACGATCAGGCTGTCCCCCGTCAGAACGGCCAACGGCTCCGAATAGGCGCGATGCACCGTCGGCTTGCCGCGGCGCACATCGGCATTGTCAAAGCAGGGCAGATCGTCGTGCACCAGACTGGCACAATGGATCAACTCAAGCGCTGAGGCCGCCGCATCCGTCAGTCGCGGCTTGTCATCACCACAGGCCATTGCAACCGACATGCAGATCGTCGGCCTGATCCGCGCGCCCCCAGGAGCCGTTGCATAATCCAGCGCAGACGCCAGACGCCCCGGCACCGCCCCTGACCCCTGCCCGACTGAAATCGCCGCCGCGATGGCCGCTTCGATCCGCGTATTCAACCCCATGGAAAGGTTCCTGCTGCCTGAAGGTGTCAGCCAAATCCGACACAAAAGTGTAAATCATACTGGACACATTGCGCGTCTAAGTCAACAATCACGCGACCCGCCTCAAAGGAGCACACCGTGTCGCCCGCCGCCCGCTCATCTCAGCCCAGTGCCATCATCATCGGCGCCGGTATTGCCGGCCTTGCGACCGCCGTACGCCTGTTGGCAGGCGGGATGCGCGTGACGATTTTGGAACGCCATGCACATTTGGGCGGCAAGATCAGAACGGTAGCCAGCGCAGCAGGCCCGGTAGACGCAGGCCCTACGGTCCTGACAATGCGCCATGTGTTTGACGACCTCTTTGCCTGCGCAGGAACGCGTCTTGATGATCACGTCACGCTGACCCGCCAGGATTTGCTGGCCCGCCACTTCTGGCCGGACGGCAGCCGCCTGGATCTCTTTGCCGACACCGAGAAAAGTGCCGAAGCAATCGCTGCTTTTGCCGGTCCAAAGGCGGCGCAGCAGTTCCGCCGGTTCCACAGCCGCACAGGTACACTCTTTCAGGCGTTTGACGCGCCAATGATGCAGGCGCCCAAACCAAACCTGGCCACATTGGTGCCCTACGTGCTGGCACGCCCCCATCTGATCCCGGCCATGGCGCCCCTGTCGACATTGTATCAGTCTCTAAGAGGACAGTTTTCGGATCCCAGACTGGCACAACTCTTTGGCCGCTATGCTACGTATGTGGGCGGCTCACCCCACCTCAGCCCCGCTCTTCTGGCGCTGATCTGGCAGGCCGAAGCCTCCGGCGTATGGATCGTAGAAGGTGGCATGCACAAACTCGCCGAAGCCGTCGCCAACCTTGCGCGCACCATGGGGGCAAAAGTTTGCCAGCACGCTCATGTGGAGCGTATCGAAACCCGGAATGGCCGCGCTTGCGGGGTTTATATGGCCGACGGCACGCGGCTGGATGCGGATGTGATCGTGCATGCGGGCGATCCACGCGCACTGCCCACAGGTGCCCTGGGCCAGGCCGTGTCCGGGGTGGCCCCACAGACCGCGACACAACCTCGCTCTTTTTCCGCGCGGGTGCACAGCTTTGCCGCAACCGCTGCGGGCCTCGATCTGGCACATCACAACGTGATGTTCGCCGCCGATCCACTGGCAGAATTCAAGGACCTGCAGGCTGGACGGATCCCGTCCAGACCTTCAATCTACATCTGCGCCATGGATCGTGGCCAGGGACAAGACCCGCCCGAACTCGAACGCTTCGAAATCATAACCAATGCTCCTGCGACCAATAGCAAAACACTCCAAACCGAAACGGACCTCGACACATGGCATCATCAGATCTTCAGCACGATGAAAG
>Ga0102812_10000577_pt1 | contig 26088 bp, 18 predicted proteins | sample ColrivemetaGS713_FD_79334 | JGI IMG/M metagenome (GOLD analysis project Ga0102812, IMG submission 79334) | Estuarine microbial communities from the Columbia River estuary - Flood tide ETM metaG S.713 | ecosystem: Environmental > Aquatic > Marine > Intertidal zone > Estuary | place: USA...
CCAAATACGGCAAGATCGCCAAGCAGCGGTCGACCCATAACAACTATCTGACCCTACCGGTCATTTTCCTGATGCTGTCGAACCATTACCCGCTGGCCTTTGCCACCGATTGGAACTGGCTGATCGCAGCGCTGGTGTTTCTGATGGGGGTCACGATCCGGCACTATTTCAACACGGTCCACGCCCGCAAAGGCAACCCGCATTGGACATGGCTTGCGACTGCGCTGATCTTTGTTCTGATCGCCTGGCTGTCCTCGGGTCCGCAGTTTGCCTATCAGGAAGAGGCAAACATGCCGGCCTATGCGCAAAAATACGCGGCAGCCGAAGGGTTCGACCACGTCACCGATATCGTGATGGGGCGCTGTTCCATGTGCCATGCCGCCGAACCCGGATGGGAAGGGATCATGTGGCCACCCAAAGGCGTGATGCTGGAAACGCCCGAACAGGTGGCGATGCTAGCGCGGGAAATCTATCTGCAGGCTGGCATCACCCACGCCATGCCGCCCGCGAATGTGTCCTATATCGAACCCGAAGAACGCGCCGCCATCGTCGCGTGGTTCCGCGCCGCCGAAGGCTAGGATACTGGTGGAGCCGAGGGGGATCGAACCCCTGACCTCGTCATTGCGAACGACGCGCTCTCCCAACTGAGCTACGACCCCTTAGCGCAATTTTTGCGCTGTGATGGCAGTCTGTCAAGCAGCCGCACGACAGCATAGGGTCTATCTGGCCGTTGGGTTGTCCGCACAGAGTGCGGCCAGATCTGCCTTTGCATGCGCCCATTTTGCCAAGAGATCCGGGAACTCCTGCGCAATCTTTTGCAGATTCTGCGCCTTTGCCGCGGCCTCTTGTTCGAGCAGTTTGCCACGCAGTTTCGATGCGCCAAAGATTGCTGCCGATCCTGCAATTTTGTGCGCTTCTGCCCGATAGGCGGCAAAATCAATCTCGGGGCTATGTTGATTTTGAAGCGACTTCAAAATTGTTTCGGTCTCTTCGAAAAAGCGATCACGCATCGAGCTAAATTGCTCCACCCCGATGACGTCCAGCAATTCTTTGGTGACGCTCATGTCGAGCGCGGGTTCCTGAGTTGCGGCAGTTACAGGTTGTGGTTTTGGTTCGTGGAAGGTTGCGTTTGCTGACATTGGCTTCGTCCCGTTTGGTTCTTTTGTCTGGCCAACCTTGGCGAGTGTTTTGGCCAAGCTTGCGCTTGAAATTGGTTTGGTCATTACATCATTCATACCGGCGGCGCGGAACCGCTGGAGGTCGGACGGCAGCGCATGTGCTGTCAGCGCAAAGATCGGCGCATTGGCACATAGGCCATCCCCGTTACGAATTGCGGCAGTTGCGTCGATTCCGTCCATCTCGGGCATCGAGATATCCATCAAAATGGCGTCAAAACGGTAAGTGCCGGCGAGCTGAACCCCTTCACGGCCATTGGTCGCCTCGGTGACCTTGTGGCCCATTTTTACAAGCATTTCGCGGACAACGAACCGGTTGATCTGGTTGTCTTCCACCACGAGGATATTGAGGCCGACTGAATTCTGGCCGACAGCCTTTTCCAAGATCGAAGGTGCAGGCTCTGCTTTGTCTTTTTGCGCAACATGTTCGGTGGGAATTTCAAACCAGAAAACAGAGCCTTCCCCGACGATGCTTTCGACACCAATCTTTCCGCCCATCGCTTCGACTAGGCGACGACAAATGCCGAGTCCGAGGCCGGTGCCTTCGGCTGTTCTGGTAAAGCTTGCATCCAACGTCACAAAGTCCTGGAAGATCTTGGATGTCTGATCTTCTGATATCCCAATCCCGGAGTCGGTCACGCTGAAAGCAAGAATATTGTTGTCGCTTTGCCATTCGACATCGACCGAAATCTTGCCGTTACGTGTGAACTTGATCGCGTTTCCGACAAGGTTGAACAGGATCTGCTGAACGCGGGTCGGGTCCCCAGTGAATGTGCCCAAATCGTCGGGATCAAAATGCGCTGTTACCCGGTTCCCGCGCAGATTGGCACTTTCCGCGAGGTTCTCGATGACTTCGGTGACAATTTCCGACGGGCTGTAGTCAATCTTGGATAGCTCCATCATGCCAGAATCGAGGCGCGACACGTCCAAAACGTCATTGACGTGTTGGAGCAGGATGCGGCCAGATCTGCTAATGATCCGCAGATAGGATTCCTGTTTGCTGGTCAGCTTGGTGTCGTTCATCAGTTCGAGCGTGCCCAACATCCCGTTCAGGGGCGTCCGCATCTCGTGGCTCATGACCGCAAGGAGTTCGGCCTTGGCCCTTTCGCCCGACACAGCTTTGTCGCGCGCCTTGACCAGTTCGACTTCGTTTTTCACCTGCATTGTGATGTCACGCAGGAAGGAAATGAAAACTTCCTCGCCGTCCATTATTGTCGAGGATATACTAATCTCGATCGGGAAGGTCGTTGTGTTCTTATGCATCCCTTCCAATTTGATCCGGCCTTTGCCTACGACATGCTTGACCTTGGTCCGGCGATAGCGATCCATGCCGGCCTTGTGCGTGGCGCGGAGATTGGGCGGAATGATAAGCTCTTCGATAGCTTTTCCGACGGCTTCCTCGCGGGTGTAGCCAAATATTTGCTCTGCCGCATGGTTGAATTCAGTGCAGATACCATACTTGTCGGACGCAATGACTGCGTCCAAAGACGTTTGGAAAATCGCCTCGTATTTGTGGCCTGCTTCGGCGCTGATGCGTGCTTGAACCCGACTGCGTGCCGAAAGCCAAGCAAGGGCGCCGATTGTTAGCAAGAGCACAACAACAAGCCCCACAGCAAGAATTGCCAACTGGATGAGCACCGTGCCCACTGATTGACGTTTCTCTTCTGCGACTGCGGCAAAGATCCTTACGCCGGTCAAAGAAAACTCGCGGAGCGATTTCTGGACCGTTTCCATTTCAACGGCGATCTGGGGAAGCTGGGCGAATAGCTCGGCATCGCTGCCGTCGACATATGTTGCAGTTTGATCCAGGAAATCCTGGATCAACTGTATATCTGCCTGGACGGACTTGTCGGCGCGAATGCCGGCAAAGTTTCTAGCGTTTTTAACGGTTTGGATGCGGCTATAAAAGACGTCAAATCTGCGTCGGACCGAACCCAGATCCGGGTTTGGCGAACCTAACTGGCTTAGTAGTTCAACTCGCAAGGAAGCAAACTCGACCTCGGACTGGGCCAAGGACCACTGGCTGCTATCGGCATTAGCGGTCGCCAATGCATCGATTTCGATGCGCGCGGCCGAGCTGAGACGGTAAACACCAATAGCCCCGATTATCAGCGCCAAAGTGGTGCTGATAATGATAAGCAGTTCCCGATTTGTCAGCCGTGGCCAGTTCATCTGGATTTCTCTCTAGCGCAGTTCGGTATTATTCTTTGACCTCAATTCGGTCGAGCTGCCAGATGCTCCGGGAATAGACAACCTCGGTCTTGTAGGCCGGATCCTGATCCCAGTTATACACAACCCAAAGCGGACCTTTGTCCCGGATCGACATCTGTTCGCCGTCAAAGAGGTATGCCACAAGAGCGCCGCCCGGAATTGCATCTTCCAACGGGATTTCCGCGGCGTAGTCATTGATCGCTGTCGCGTTCACCAAAGCGGGCTCGGACCCGACCGCTGCGAGCAGATCGGACAAGAGCACCCCAGTGAATTCATGGGTGCCTTCGGTCCAGATCGTCGTGGTCGTATAGGTGGTTTGCGGGAGCGCCTGCAGCATCTCAATGTCAAAAACAGCCTTGTCACCGTCGTTCATTTGCGACACATTTCCAGACACTGTTAAGACAGTTTCACCAGTTGGCATTGGCAGATCGGCTGCGTAAGCACTTGTGGCTGCTAGAATAATAGTTGCTGCTGTAAAAAGTTTCATGATTTGTCCTCTCGTAGACAGTCGTCCATAACGCTTGCGGTACATTTACATATAAAAGGAACTTGGTCACCAAATCTTATGCCTAGGTAGCTATCCAAAAGTATGGGGTAAGAAATCTACCTTTTAGCATATGTCCTATACATCCTCTCAGATGACTATTTGGAGGGGTAACTGTATAAAACGATTAATCGGTTTCGATCGTCGGAAATGGATCAGCCCCTAGCCGAATGGCCATAGAAAGGACATAAATATGCTATCGAATAGAGCCTCGGGTGACGAAGTTCCGGCAAGGCAAAATATTGGCCCTACATCCAAAGGAAGAATGATGCGGGTATTAATTGCAGATGACCACGATCTTGTACGGGAAACCATTGCCTCCTTTCTCAGGAGCGAAGGCGTAGACGAAGTTTTGACCGCCGGGGATCTTGATAGTGCCCTTAAAGTTGTTGAAAAACATGGGACTTTTGACTTGGTCTTGCTCGATTACAACATGCCGGGCATGGACGGGCTTTCCGGTCTCAATCGAATGAAAATGGCAAATAACGACCGTCCCGTTGCGATCCTTTCGGGCAGCGCGACACCTGCGGTCGCAGAAGAAGCGATCAAGGCTGGCGCAGCCGGGTTTGTTCCAAAGACGCTGCCGTCGAAGTCGATCGTAAGTGCAGCCAGCTTTATGGCGGCAGGCGAAATTTTTGCACCTTTCAACTTTATGAACCAGGCAGAGCCGGCCGCTGTTGCCAACCTGACTAAGCGTGAGACCGACGTGCTGCGCGGCCTTTGCGAAGGGAAGGCGAACAAGGAAATCGCGATCGATCTGGACCTGCAAGAGGTTACGATCAAGCTCCACGTCAAATCTCTTTGCCGTAAATTGAACGCCCGCAACCGCACCCATGCGGCGATGATTGCACGGACGGAACATTTGATCTGATCCTGACGCCCGGGCGCAATTGTGGCGCCCGTTTTGGGTCAGCGATTGCTATGCCAAACAGGCCAATTCAATGACCAAAGCCAAAGACCATCCTTCGTCGAATGAAGAGGGGGGTGGTCTTCAACTTTTGATGGTGGCGCTTGCCTTTACGGTGATGTTCCACGGCGGGTTGATGCCCTTTACGCTGGGCAATACCTACGACGCCTATATCCATATGTTTTTCGGCGACCACTATCATCGGCAGTGGTTCGATCCTTGGGAACCCCGCTGGTATACAGGGTTTGCAACGACGTCCTATCCGCCCGGGACCCATATGGCGATCGGGGCGCTGATGTATATCGTCCCGCTGCGCCCTGCCTTCGTTCTGGTCATGCTGACAGGGTTGATCCTGCTGTGTTTCGGGGTCTATCGGTTCTCCCTGATCTGGGTCCGTCCCCGTGCGGCCGGATATGCAGCCATCGCCATGGCGTTGTCGTCTTCTGTATCAGAGACGGTTCATCTTTTTGGTCAACTGCCCACCATTTTCTCGCTGGGCGTTTTCCTGAATGGCCTGCCGTTTGTTTATCGCTGGATCGTTTATGGCAACTTGCGGTTCTTACTGGGCGCAGTCCTGTTTTCCGCAGCGACGACCGCCGCGCACCATGTCACCACGATTTTTGGCGGCGTTCTTTTTATCCTTCCTCTTGCGGGGCAGGCTCTATTTGCCGTGACCAAGATCAAACCTGCGGCGGGTCTAGGGCTGGGGCGCCGGTTATCGCGGTTCCTACCGGCCTTGGCCCGGGGCATGCTGCTTGCGGTTTTGATGATTGGGGCAATTGCCACCACCGTTCTGGCCTATTGGATATGGTCGATCAATGACCCGATAACCCAAGTGCCTATCCCCCACGGCAGTCGGAACAACTTTCTCGTCGATCGGGACCTTGGGATGATCTTTTTCGTGATCCCTTGGGGGTTATGGATCCTTTTGCTGCCCTATGTCGTCTACAAGACAGCAACGACCCGACTTTGGCCATTGGGGCTGTCGGTGATGCTGTGTTTTGTGGTGGGGACGGGCGGCACAACCCCGTTTTCACGAGCGATCCTGCGTGGGGCGTTTGATATCCTGACCCTTGACCGGTTCACGTTCTGGGGCAGTATCTTGATCCTGCCGTTCATTGGACATCTGGCAGAGAGCCTGTTGCGGCACCATGCGGGTGAAGAGGTGATTGCGGCGACCAATCGCTATGTCCATCGTATTCTGGTGGGCGGACTTTTCCTGACAATTTCGATGTTGTCCGTCTTTACCGCGATCATGCCGGCGATCCAGCCAACCCAGCCCAAATTTGTCGATCCGGCCCCGATTGTAAAATTCATGCAGACCGACCAACACGACCGTTGGCGTTACCTGACGTTGGGGATGGGGGATCAGTTTGCCTATCTGTCCGCCTCGATGATGGCGCAATCAGTCGACGGCAATTATCATTCGGCGCGCCGATTGCCAGACCTGACCAATTTCTCTGTCGAAAGGCTCGAAAACGCGAAATATAGCGGCGTTGCCGGGCTGGGGTCGCTGCGGCAATTCCTCGAAAACGCTGAAGATTATCACCTTAAATACATTTTCTCGAACGACGCGTTTTATGACCCGCTGTTGTTCTTTAGCGGCTGGAACAAGCTGCTCCGGCTCGGCAACGGGATCGAGGTATGGGAAAAACCGGATGTCAGCCCGCTCCCGCTATTGACGTCACGAAAAGAGACGCCGCTTGTGCTGCGTGTGATGTGGGGAACTTTGCCTCCGATCGCCTTGTTGGCGGCGGCGGTGGTTTTCTTGTTCACAATTCTCTCACCCGGTCTGGGGATGAACGTTGGCGCCTATGCGCCCTTGCCCGCGAACGATGTCCGCCACACACATCCCTATGTCACCCGGTTCGTGGTGTTTGCCCATATTGCTTTTGGGCTTTTGTATCTTTCAGCGATCTTTGTGCCGATCATCCAAAAAACGCGTCACAAACTGACAGCCGAGGAAACGGTCGTCGCCTATTTTCAAGACCTCGATTTCCGGCGGTTTGCCGAATCCTATCAACGGCTTGACCCCGTAACCCGTGGCACCGAAGAAGTTGTGAATTTTCAACTTTTGTGGACAGGCGGTCTCGTTGCGTCCTACGGCAAACTCGTGGGGGTCGACGCAAAGCCCCTATATTCAGAAGGTGACAGTTATATCGTTTGGGATGTCCGACTGGACTGGCTGACACCGCTGGATACCCGGGCCGACTACCGCCGGATCGAGACGGTCCAGCGTGACGGAACATGGTATCTGTTGCCAACTTCGAGCGCGCCATATCAGGCACCGATCAGCGTTCAGCGGCAGAGCGATGTCGCATGGAATGTTCTTGGCCGCCGCCAGTCGCGTATCGAAACCGACCGGCATCGCGATAGAACAGACCGACCGGAACTCGGGGTCTCTGGCGCGCGGCTGGTGCGGCGGAACACGCGATATTCTTTGGTCGGACGCCTGACCAATCTTGATGCCGAACCGGGGATTGTCCTGATGCAGGGGCTGATGACTGGCCAAAGGCAGATACTCGCAACAAAATGGGCAGGCCCTGCCTTTGGCGGCCGGCTGCTTCCGACCGAAAGCACAGGTTTCCGGATCGACTTTGAAGGCGTGGTGTCCCTGAAAGATGCAGAGGCTTTGGCAGATTATGATCCCACGATCTATATCCCGCCAAAACTGGACGGAGTTCCGGACGATGCCAAACTTGAAACCCGCGCGGTCGTAACAGGCACCGATCTGTATCGCGGGGTATCGCTGAACAATCTGACCATTGAAAATACCGACACTGGCCCGGTCCTGTCGGCTTTGGCGGTCAATACTGGGACAGAAACTGCGACCGTCGTCCGGTTGGTTGTGCTACTTTACGATCTGCAAGGCGCCCCGATCTGGGTCGAGGCAGGATACGTTCCTGTCAATATCTACCCCGGGCAGGGGACACCGGTCAGTATTCAGCTGCCCGAAAGATCGACGATCGAGATCATTGCAGACGTCGAAGAGGATAATGTCACAGTCAACGGATCAAATGATCCGCAGCTAAAGCGTGAAACACCGCAGGTGGATACCGGCGTGCTGCCTCTTGAAGGCATTCCCGGCTATTCCGCGATGTCGGTCCAAATCTCGGTGATGGTCTATGATCCGCAAGATTAGCGCCATCGCCACCGCCTTTGTCTGGATGGTCGCTGGCACCGCACAGGCGCAGGACTTTGTTGCCGATGCGTTTGGCATGGTGCAGGGCACACCCGATCCGCACGGGCGTGGGGCATGGGCGGGATTGCAAGTTGTGATCGACGACACTGGCCAGACCATAGGCACCCAGTTGGTTCGGCCCGAACTGTCGGAAACGACGCTTTTGTTTTCGGGGCCAAAGTCGATTGCCGCTGGAAAGGGCACTCTCCAGGTCGTGGCATTGGGGCTTGACGGTTTTGGCAACCTTGTGAACGACGGCACCAGCGCGGTCTTCTACTTTCTTGATGACCTCAAGCTTCCGTTGCGCACGGTCAACGGGATAGCAGAGTTAAAGCTCGCTCCGGATACGGTCGCCACGAGAATTCCCGTATCGGTCGCGGTCGGTGGTGTCAGCAGTGTGTTGGGATTCTATGATGTTATGGCCGATGTCGACACGCTTTCCCCAACAATCCGGCCTGTGACAGAACCATTTCGGATTAACCGCCAAGCGGTGGTGCAGTCTGGCCAACTGGAAGATCAATACGGGAACCTCGCCCCTGACGGGATCTACGCATCCTATCGTTTCGAGCAAGGCCAGAACAAATGGACCATCGTGCCCAGTCAGACAGTTTCGCAGCAGGTCAAGGGAACCCTGATTACCAGAGAGATTGCGGGTGATTTCGACGTCGACCTTGTTCTTGGCAACCGTGTATCCCCACAGATCCCTGTTGTGGTCGAGCGGCCCAATTATGATGGGCTCCCCGGCGCACGAGCAATCGGGTATCCCGATATCGGGGCGATCGATTTGGTTCTTGGGCCGTTCAAGACCACGGACAATTCCCTTCTTGCGGACGGAACGCAGGTAAGTCTGGAAATCGCGCCCGCGACTGGCCCGAGCTATACATTGTCGAGTTGGACCGTCGATGGATTCTTGCGAGAGTTTGTTCCTATATCCCCCGCCGCGTTGCCAATTCAAATCAAGGTTTCGACCCTCATGGGGAACGTTGACGTTGACCTGACCCAAGCAACCGTAGTTGCCCCGCAGGCCGATGTTCCAGAAGATTTCGAACCGAGGTCGATCAAATGACCCGGTCCATCAAAGCTCTCATCTTTCTGTCTGTTCTGGCCTTAATTTCATTGATCCTCTCGGGGGCTGCGGCCCTTTTTGATTTGGCCACCAGACGCAGCATTGAATACAATTATTTCTCTGATGCATTCGATCTAACAGTCGAAGACAGCTCTTATGTGAACTGGCTGCCGGCTGCTGGCCCGCTCGACCGACCTTTGTCTGAATGGGAAGAAGACAAAGTCGGTCTTGCCCTTTCAGAGGCCTGGCGCGGCTTTGGAGCGGCGTCTGCAACCGGGATCACAACGTACCTGCCCGATTCCTTTTCGGGAATCGCGCTGGAACGGGCCCGAAAGGCTGTCGAACAGGCACAAGTCGAACGGACCCGTATGGTCGTCGTCGAGATGACGGCCCGCCCGATATTTTATCACGCGGATGGGTCGCTTTTGCAGTTGGAATTGATCCTCAAGACCGCACGTTTTGCCTTCGGGCCCGATGGAGAGCCTCTTATCTATGGGCTGCGGAATGACACAACCCTGACCACCATGCTGAACGAGCCGTTTGGGTGGCGCATCTATAGCCATGAACTCCGGCAATCCGAGGAAGTCCTGCCCCCTGATCCTATCGTTCGTCCGTTCCGAGGTCGCGGGTTGAACTATTATCCGTCAGAAACCCCTTGGACCGCATTCTGGCCGAATTTTGATCCAGACATCTTTGATAAAGACGTTGCGCGGATGGTTTCGCTCAAGGCGGATTCTGTCCGGATTTTCTTGCCCGAGGCCGACTTTTGCAAAGAAACCGGCGCAGAAAATCTTGCGAAACTGGATTTGTTGTTAGAGGCAGCCGATGGCGCTGGGCTTACGGTCGTGCCAACACTTTTTGATCTCAAATCTGGATACGACGCGCCGAACTGGATGGCGGATGCGGTTTGCTTGGAATTGATCTTTGGTCATCTGGCAAGGCATTCCAATATCGCCTTTGTCGATCTCAAGAACGAACCGGATCTGGATTTTGACCATTATGGCCGGGCCAATGTTCTGGCTTGGTTGCGCACCATGGCAGCGATCGCAAAGCAGTCTGCGCCTGAAATCGCTCTCAGCGTTGGGTGGTCAACGCCCAGCGTGGCCGCAAACCTTGCCGAAGTAGTCGATGTGATAAGCTACCACGACTATAAAGATATTGGCGGGATAGGGGCCCGACTAGGGGCAGTTAAGGCCACAACGGGCGGGCGACCCGTCGTCGTCACGGAAATCGGCGCGTCGAGTTGGGGCGTTGCACTCGGGTTTCCGGGGTCGCCGGAAAAACAGGCTGAATTACTAGGTCAGCGATTGAAAGGCCTCGCTGATGCTGACGGTCTATATGTGTGGACCCTGCATGATTTCTCAAATGTCGATCCAGCGGCAGTTGGTCGCCGTCCGTGGATCGTGGCCAAGCAGGCGGCATTTGGTCTTTATGATGTCAATGGGGACGAAAAGCCTGCGGCCGGGGTTTTTCGCGAAGCCGCGGCCGAATAAGCCTATAACCTAACCTTTTGAGTATAAATATATCCCTTTTCCCGAAAGCATTCAGTTCGGAATGGGGTTATTAATATCCCGTTGGGGATTGTTGCAGCTGCACATTCGTCAAGGGATCTTTTCGAGAGGAATACAATGGCAGTCGGAACACATTTTGTATTGGTCTCGACCTTTCCGCCGGGTCGGCAAAGTTTGAATGAATATGGATATCATATTGCGCGCGGACTCGCCGACCGACCCGACGTTGCGAAAGTCACAGTTCTGGCTGATCTGCTTGATGATCCAACTACTGCCGAATTGGATCTGGGCCCCAAGATCGAAGTCCGTCGAGTCTGGAAGTTCAACACACTGGGGCCGCTCTTCAAAATCGTGTCTTCGCTTGTCCGGCTGCGGCCCGACGGGGTGATCTATAACCTCCAGACAGCGACCTTTGGCGACCGTGAGGTGCCGGCTGCCCTCGGGCTTTTTGCACCGATGATCGGGCAAAAGCTCGGCATTCCGTCTGGCGTAATCGCCCACAACATTATTGCGGGCATCGATCTCGAGCATACCCAGCTCAAGGGTAAGCGGCTCCGGCAGGTGATCGTCAAAGCGGGTGGCGCGATTGTTACGCGGGCGATGCTGGGTGCCAAATATATGACTGTCACCCTGCAGGGGTATCTTGACTATATGTCCTCAAAATATCCAAAGGCACCGGTCCACCTCGTGCCGCATGGGACATTTGAAACCAATCACGACAACTGCCAACCAATTCCCAACCGGCCCATGCGAATAGCCACGATGGGTAAGTTCGGCACCTACAAACGCTTGGAGACGCTCTTGTCTGCGTTCGACATACTTCGGCAGTCGCCCGAGTTTGCAGAGGCGGAGTTGTGGATCGGTGGGACAGACCACCCTGCGACCCCTGGCTATCTGGGCGATTTGGCTGAAAAGCGCCGGAACGACAACAACGTTCACTTTGCGGGGTATCTAGCAGAGGAAGACATCCCTGAATTTTTCTGCAAATCGCGGATATGCGTTTTTGACTACACCTCGACCACGGGGAGTTCGGGCGTCTTGCACCAGGCGGCCAGTTTTGGGGCAGTGCCGGTATTTCCCCGCATCGGGGATTTCGTGAACATTTGCGAAGACGAAGGCATCATTGGTATGCATTTCGAACCCTCTGATGCGACAGATATGGCAAACGCGATGCACGAAGTCCTTTCTAATACTGATAGGGCCCAACAGATGTCCGAACAGAACCTCTTTGCCTCTGCCGGGATGCCATTTTCCGAAGTTATCGATTTTCATGTGCGGGAACTGGGTCGCAAACCAAACCAGAATTCTGGACGTCGAATCGAGACCGTTCTGTAACCTGATTCGCATTTAACAAGTTAATAAGGCAGCGTTGCGGGAAAAGTCCTCAATGCTGCCTTTTTTCATTCTGGCCCTGCCTTTTTTTAAACACGATCGCGCATAGGGGGCTATACTTTTGAGAAAAAGATTAACCTTTAGAGCTGCAAAATATCTCTTCTGATTAGAAGATTTAGCTACTTTTATACATTAATGTGATCTTCGGGGCGTAACGAATAAGTGGTAGGAGATTTCGAATGTTGGACATCGTTAAACAAAGTGCTGAGGTTCACCAGCTCCCGGTTCAGACGAAAGAAAATTCTGCCTCGGTGGTCGTGGTGGTCCCTTGTTACAACGAAGAAAAGCGACTTAATTCGGCGGCATTTGTAAAGTTTCTGGATACGGATCCCATGGCCACTTTGCTTTTCGTTAACGACGGCAGCAAAGACAACACGCTTGAGGTTCTTGCTGAGATTCACCGTCGGCGCCCGGAACAGGTCGAAGTGATCTCTTTGGAGCGCAACGGCGGCAAGGCCGAGGCAGTGCGCCTTGGCATCCAGCATGCGGCGAATTCCGGTGCTGCATATATCGCCTACTGGGATGCCGACCTTGCGACCCCGCTGGAATACGTCGAAGATTTTGTAAAGACCGCTCGACGCTTCCCGACGCTGCGTGTTGTCTATGGCAGCCGCCGCCAGATGCTCGGCCACAAAATCAACCGGACGCTGACGCGGCGTGCGATCTCGCGCACTTGCAGCGCTCTGGCTCAGGTGGCGACAGATCTGCCGATCCGCGACACTCAGTGTGGCGCCAAGCTGCTCAAAAACACCCCTGAACTTCGCCAGGCAATTGCGACGCCATTCACCGCCGGTTGGCTGTTCGACATCGAACTTTTTACCCGTCTGTCGAATATCGTCGCAAACAAATATACGGCCTTCTACGAAATGGCGTTGCCTGAATGGAACGAGATCGAAGGATCTAAAGTCACCGCCAAGGCGATCATCAAGGCTGGCATGACCATGCTCAAGCTGATCATGCAAAACCGGTTTTCGATGCCCATCGGCAAGAAACACATTGTTATGAATTCGATCCGGACCGAGGTCATCTGTTCGCGCGCACAAAACATCACATTCTTTGCCTAAGATGACTGCCTCGCTGCACCTGCCTAGTGCTGCTGCCCAAATGATACGCCGGTTTCTGCAACCGGCGTTCATCATTTTTGTGGCCTCGAACGTGGTCAATCTGGGCAATCTCGCTTTCAATATGGTGTTTAGCCGCTGGATGGGCCCCGAACTTTTCGGGGATCTCGCGCTTATCCTGACGATCAAGCTGGGCATACTCGGGTTTCTTGGCGCGGTTCAGATGGCAGTGAGCCAGATGACGGCTGGTGACCCCGCCGGAGAACTGGACAGCGCTTTGGCACGCCTGACGTCGCTGGCATTGCGTGGGTCATTCCTGCTTGCGCCGGTTCTGGGGCTTTTGATTTTTGGTTTGGCGATTGAATCCAAACTTGATTTGGGCGAACCCGGCATTCTTTTGGTTCTTTTGATCGCCTTTCCCTTTGCCCTACCAATGAGCATTCTGCGAGGCGTAGCATTCGGTCGCATTCTTGCCGGTCGCGTCGTCGCATCGGGCATGGTCGAGATGCTGGTCCGGCTAATTGGCGCAATTATCGCTTGGCAGTCGGGCTGGGGCATTTATGGCGTCGTCTTTGCAATGGCCTTGTCGATTATTTCGGCATGGGTCGTTCTGGCTGATCTGGTAAAGGTGCGCGGCGACAAACCTGTAATGGCGCCGATGGCCATGGGGCTTGCTGCGGCAGCGTTTCCCTTTGCTGTGCTTCAACTCGCCCAGACCGTTTTGCTGGATGGCGATGTGTTTTTGGCAAAATCTTTTCTTGGCAACACCGAGGCGGGGTTGATCGCGGCGCTTTCGTTGTTTCAGCGCATTCAGTTTTTCGGCTGCTTTGCGTTGGCCACAGTTCTGCTGCCCACCGTGGTACGCGCAGCGGCGCAAAACCGCGCAGTTCAAAGTGCGGTGCCGATCGTCGGTCTGTTTGCTGCTGTAACCGTCGTTGTCCTCGGCGCGGTTCTCGTGGCACCGGATTTGCTGGTTTCGGTCATGGTCGGCCCCGATTTTGTCGCAGCAGCGCCCGTCCTTTGGATTGCCTGCTTGTCGGCTGCGGCCTTTACGCTGTCTTATCTGCTGGCCACATTTCTGGGCGCTTTGGGCGACTATCGCGGAATCTGGTTTCTTGCGGTTATGGCACCTGTCCAGATCGTTACGATGGCGTTTGTGGCCAGTCACGGGCTGCAAGACATGCTTTTCGCCAAACTTTCGGTTCAGATCGTTTCGGTCGTTCTGCTGATGGGGCTGACTGCATGGCGGCTTAGCCGAACCCAAGCATCCCGATAAATAACTTTTGGCAAGCTTGCTGGCCTGATTGAAAAACGGCATCCCCGTCGCCAACTATTCCTAATGGCCAGAGGATTGTCTTTGGCAGGTGGCGAGGGGCGGACGGGTGCAAACTTGGAAATATTTCGTCTGGCCGGTTCTTGTGACCATCCTCGGATTGATTGGCGCTTTCTGGTTGGGGTGGGTGCATTCGGCGGGTTTGACCGGGGCGCTCGAATTCCTGTTTGTGGGGTCGGTACTTGCGGCGCTGGAGATTTCGCTGTCATTTGACAATGCGATTGTGAACGCCAACAAACTGCGCGACATGCAGCCCGTTTGGCAGAAACGGTTCCTGACCTGGGGGATACTGATCGCCGTTTTCGGGATGCGCATCCTGTTCCCGCTCGCGATCGTTGCTGTGGCAGCCGACATCGGGCCGTTTGCGGCGCTGCATTTGGCTATCGACAGCCCCGCATCCTATGCCGCCCTGATGAAAGACGCCGCTTTGCCAATTTCGGCCTTTGGTGGGGCGTTCCTGATGATGGTCGCACTTCGCTATTTTCTGGACGAAGGCAAAGAGGTCGACTGGATCCGCGTGTTTGAATGCCGGATGCGCCGCGTCGCGAGCCTGCGCGGCATAGAAATTGCCTTTGTTCTGGTTCTCATCCTGCTGTTTTCAATGGGCGTGCCGGCGGGGCGGGGCGAGGAGTTTCTATTCGCGGGGATCAGCGGTGTGGTGGCCTATGTGGCCGTCGAAACCTTGGGGCGGATTCTGGATCGCGCCGATGCGGCGGGCATGATGGCCAAAGGCGGCTTGGGCGCGTTTCTGTATCTCGAGGTTCTGGACGCGTCTTTTTCCTTTGACGGGGTCATCGGGGCCTTTGCGCTGACGCAAAACCTGTTTTTGATCGCGATAGGCCTTGGGATCGGGGCGATGTATGTCCGCGCCATGACCATCATGCTGGTTGAACGCGGGACGCTCGCCGAATTCCGGTATCTGGAACATGGCGCCTTCTGGTCGATCCTTGTGCTGGCCATGATCATGTTCGGTCAGACCCTGTGGCACGTTCCCGAAGTGGTGACAGGGCTAATGGGCGCTGCATTCGTTGGCTTGGCGCTATTGTCGTCGATCAAACACAACCGGACCGCCGCAGGGGCCAAGGATCAACTATGACGGGCCACAAATCGGGACCATTCCGCATCTGACAACGGCACGCCTGAATAGGTTTCGACATAGGCGGGCATCCGTTTGATACGGATATCAGTGGTTTCTGACACCATCATCGAAATATATCCGATCTGGGTGTAATACAGCGCCAGCGCCCGGGCCTCGCCCATGGCGGGCGCATAATCGTAGCGGGCGAACATCTGTTTCAGCGCCGCGATCCGCGCAGCGTCATTGGTCTGGACCTTGTCCTTGATCTGCGCATCGGCAAGCGCCCAAGTCCGCACCGCAAAATCAAAGCGGGCATCGAAAATTTCGGGAATCAGCCATGCGTCAAAGACATTCAGGATCGCTTCGTTGATGGATTCGGCAAAGGCCTCGGTCCGTGCGATCAGATTGCCGGTATTCTTTGCCTCCCACCTGGCGAAAAGCGCGTCCAGCAGCGCCTCGCGGTCCTTGAAATGCCAATAGAACGCGGTGCGCGTCAGGTTCAGCGCCGTGGACAACGGCTGCACCTTGACCGCATCCACCCCGCCCGAGATCAGCAGGTCATAGGCGGAATCGATCCAAAGGTCGGCTGTCGGCGTTTCGGGGCTATTCATGTCGCAACAATACTCGTCGATGACGGGATCAGCAAATATATTGACACATGTGTCAGTCAGATTGACACTAGTGTCAAGAAACCCCTGACTGGAATCACAAAATGGCTGATGTCGCACTTTCCGAAAGCTCTCCTTCCTCGGCACGAAAGGGGCGCGGGAGCCGCCGTGCAGAACGGGGGGGCAATAATTCGTCGAACGCCTGGTTGCGGGTTCCCTTTATCGAAAGGGGTATCCCCACCTATGACATCGCGACCGAGGCGCAGGTTGACCGCGTTCTTGCGGCCGCGGAAAAGATACTGGCCGAAATCGGCATCGAATTCCGCGACGATCCGGCAACGGTCGAATTGTTCCGCAAGGCTGGCGGGAAGGTTACCCAGCTGACGCCGGAAAGCTGGAACATCAAATTCGAACCGGGGATGATCCGGGACCTGTGCAAAACAGCGCCTGCACGGTTCACCCAACACGCCCGCAACCCAGCCAACACGGTCGAAATCGGCGGCACGGCGACGGTTTTCGCGCCTTCCTACGGATCGCCCTTTGTCATGGATCTGGACAAGGGCCGCCGCTACGGCACGATCGAGGATTTCCGCAATTTCATCAAACTGGGCCAGTCGTCACAATGGCTCCACCATTCGGGCGGAACGATTTGTGAGCCGACGGATATTCCGGTGAACAAGCGACATCTGGATATGGTCTATAGCCACGTCAAATATTCTGACCGTGCCTTCCTCGGGTCGATTACCGCGCCCGAACGCGCCGCCGACAGTGTCGAAATGGCGCGCATGGTTTTCGGGGCAGAGTTCATGGAACAGAACTGTGTCATCATGGGCAATTTCAACTCGACCTCGCCCTTGGTCTGGGACGGGGTGACGACCAAGGGGATCACCGAATACGCCAAGGCAAACCAGGGGTCGATCCTGTTGCCGTTCCTTTTGGGCGGGGCCGTTGCGCCGCTGACGATGGCGGGGCAGGCGGCACAATGTACCGCCGAAAGCATGGTCGGCGTCGCGCTGACCCAGCTGGTCCGCCCCGGTGCGCCCGCGCTGCTGGCGGGGTTCCTGTCGTCGATGTCGCTGCGCACAGGGTCACCGACCTTTGGCACCCCGGAACCCGCGCTGGGGTCGCTGGTCATGGGACAGATCGCGCGACGGCTGAACCTGCCGCTGCGCTGTGCCGGCAATTTTTCCACCTCGAAACTGCCGGATGCACAGGCGATGACCCAAAGCATGATGTCGGTCATGTCGGCGGTTCAGGGCGGAGCGAACTACATCCTGCATTGCGCCGGTTTCCTCGACGGGCTTTTGTCGATGTCCTACGAAAAATTCGTGCTGGACACCGATCTTTGTGGCCAGTTGCACAGCTATATGCGCGGCCTTGATTTCAGCGATGATGCGCTGGCGGTGGACAGTCTGGCCGAAGGCGGGCCGGGGGTGCATCTGTTCAGCACGCAGCACGTCCTGAAATACTATGAAAAGGCCTATTACGACAGCGAGATGGACGACAATGAAACCGCCGAAAAATGGGCCGAGGCCGGATCAGTCGATGCCGCCACCCGCGCCAACAAGCGGTGGAAAGATCTGCTGAACCGCTACGAGGCTCCGCCGCTTGACCAGGGGATCGACGAAGCCCTGCAAGATTTTATCGCCCGTAAAAAGGCATCCATGCCTGATGCGTGGTATTGAGGAATGACCATGTCGAACGATCCGCTTCTCCAGCCCTACAAGCTCAAGCACCTGACCCTTCGCAACCGGATAATGACGACCAGTCACGAACCGGCCTATCCCGAAGACGGCCTGCCAAAGGACCGTTACCGCGCCTATCACGTCGAACGCGCCAAGGCAGGGATCGCGATGACCATGACCGCAGGGTCGGCATCCGTTAGCCGCGACAGCCCCCCCGTGTTCAACAACATCCTCGTCTGGAAGGACGAGGTTGTGGACTGGATGAAGAAGCTCGCCGACGAATGCCACGACCACGGCGCGGCGGTGATGATCCAGCTGACCCACCTTGGTCGCCGGACCGGTTGGGACAAGGGCGCTTGGCTGCCCGCAGTAAGTTCAACCGCCGACCGCGAACCGGCGCACCGCCGTTTCCCCAAACTCGCCGAGGATTGGGATATCGCCCGCATCATCGGAGATTTCGCGGATGCCGCCGAAAAGATGAAAGCCGCAGGTTTGGACGGGGTCGAGATCATGACCCATGGCCACCTTCTGGATCAGTTCATTTCCCCCCTGACCAACGACCTTGACGGGCCTTATGGCAAGGAAAGCCTGCAAACCCGTATGCGCCTGACGCTCGATATCATTGACGCGGTGCGCAAGCGGGTCGGCGATGATTTCATCGTCGGCACCCGCTTTGCCCCCGACGAGGCCGAAGAAGGCGGCATTACCGAGGAAATGGGCCTTGAGATCGCGCATATGTTCAAGGCGACGGGGCAGATTGACTACCTCAATATCAACCGGGGGCGGATTCACACTGATCCCGCCATGACCGATATGATCCCGGTGCAGGGGATGCGTGCCTCGCCGCACCTTGATCTTGCGGGACGGATCCGCGCGGAAACCGGAATGCCGACATTCCACGCCGCCAAGATCCCTGATGTGGCGACGGCACGCTATGCGGTGTCGTCGGGGCAGCTTGATATGGTTGGTATGACCCGCGCCCATATGGCCGACCCCTATATCGTGCAAAAACTGCGCGAAGGCCGCGAGCATGATATTCGCCCCTGTGTTGGCGCGACCTACTGCCTTGACCGGATCTATGGCGCGGGCGAGGCGCTGTGTATTCACAACCCCGCCACGGGCCGCGAATTGACCATGCCGCACATCATCCCGCGTGCCGAGGTGTCAAAACGTGTGGTGGTCGTGGGCGCGGGGCCTGCGGGGCTCGAGGCGGCACGGGTCGCGGCGGAACGCGGGCATCAGGTTGTGGTGTTCGAAGCCGCCGACCAACCCGGCGGGCAAATCCGCCTGACCGCCCAGACCAAACGACGGGCTGAAATGATCGGCATCGTGGATTGGCGTATGGCGCAGTGCATGGCCCGCGACGTAGAATTCCGGTTCAATACCTGGGCCGAAGCGGCGGATGTGACAGATCTGGACCCCGATGTGGTGATTATCGCGACCGGTGGGCTGCCGCATAAGGACATCTTGAAAACCGGCAATGACCTGACTGTTAGCGCGTGGGACATCCTGTCGGGTGACGTCAAACCGGGCCGCGAGGTTTTGATCTATGACGAGGCAGGCGACCACGTCGCGCTTCAGGCCGCCGACGTTCTGGCGGCATCGGGCGCCAAAGTCGAAATCATGACCGCCGACCGCAGTTTTTCGCCCGATGTCATGGCGATGAACCTCGTCCCCTATATGCGCACCCTGCAGGAAAAGGACGTAACCTTTACCGTGACGTGGAAATTGACCGGGGCGGCCAAGGCGGGCAACCGGCTGATGGCGACCCTTGGCACCGACTATTCCAAATTCACCAAGGAAAAGGATTACGACCAGATCGTCGTGAACTACGGGACCCTGCCCAACGCGGAAATCTACTTTGACCTCAAGGAACTGTCATCGAACCGGGGCGAGGTGGACAATGCGGCCCTGATCGACGGACGCCCGCAGACGATCCGCACCAACCCCAATGGCAAATTCCAGCTGTTCCGGATTGGCGATGCCGTTGCCGCGCGCAACACCCATGCGGCGATCTATGACGGCTTGCGGTTCATGAAAGACATCTGATGCGCACCACAGGCCCCGTCGTCCATGTGATTTCCGCCCATGCCGAAGGCGAAGTGGGCGATGTCATCGTCGGCGGGGTTGCCCCGCCCCCTGGGGCGACGCTTTGGGACCAAAGCCGGTTTCTGGCCCGTGATCAGGGTCTGCGCCAACTGATGTTGAACGAACCGCGGGGCGGGGTTTTCCGTCATGTCAATCTTCTCGTCCCGCCAAAGCACCCCGATGCGCAGATGGGCTTTTTGATCATGGAGCCAGAGGACACGCCACCGATGTCTGGGTCCAATTCGATCTGTGTGGCCACGGTCCTGTTGGATGCGGGAATACTTCCGATGACCGAACCGGTGACCGAACTCACTCTCGAGGCGCCGGGCGGATTGGTCAGGGTCCGTGCCGATTGCAAGGATGGCAAGGCCGAACGGATACATGTGCGCAACCTGCCATCCTTTGCCGACAAGCTGGACGCTAGGATCGAGGTTTCCGGCCTTGGCACGATCACCGTCGATACAGCCTTTGGTGGCGATAGTTTCGTGATTGTCGACGCCCATGCCTTGGGCTTTGATATCAACCCGTCCGAGGCGCGGGAAATGGCGCGGTTGGGCGTCCGCATCAGCGATGCCGCGACCGAACAACTGGGCTTTTGCCACCCCGAATTGCCGGATTGGCGGCATATCTCTTTTTGTCTTTTTGCCGGACCCGTTGCACGGAATGGCACCGAATTAACCGCGGGGTCCGCTGTCGCGATCCGGCCGGGCAAGATTGACCGATCGCCCACAGGCACCGGCGTCTCGGCCCGAATGGCGGTGATGGCGGCGCGGGGCGAAATGGGCCCAGAGGATACGTTCACGGCTACATCGATCATCGGATCAGAGTTTTCGGGGCGGATCCTCGGATCGGCACGGGTCGGCGACAAATCCGCCATCCTGCCCGAAATATCAGGACGCGCATGGATCACAGGCATCCATCAGCACATGGTCGATCCGTCCGACCCTTGGCCAAAAGGGTATCGGATTGCAGATACTTGGGGGCAGGAATGACGCAATTTCCGCATGTCTTCGATCCGGTGCAATTGCGCCATAAGACATTGAAAAACAGGGTGGTTTTCGGGGCCCATACGACAAATATGTCGCGCGACGGGCTGCCTTGGGACCAGCATGTCGCCTATTACCGCGAACGGGCGATGGGCGGCGCGGGCATGATCGTGATGGAACCGATGCCCGTCCACGCCGCGGCGGTGCTGACCCGTGGAAATTTCCGGCACGGCACCGATGAGGTGATCCCGCATTTCCGGCGGATAACCGAGGCCGTGCATGACGAAGGCGGTGTGATCCTCCAGCAGCTTTACCATATCGGGGCACACGGCGATTCCGATCTGTCGTTCCATGCCCACTGGTCGCCGTCGGGCGGGCCGTCCTATCACGATAATGACGGCAGCCATGCGATGACGGAAGGCGAGATCCTCGAAACGATGGAGGCCTATGTCCAAGCCGCCCGCCGTTGCAAAGAGGCCGGATTTGACGGGGTGGAATTCTGGGCGGCCTATCATGCCTTGCCTGATCAATTCTGGACCCCGTTTTCCAATCAGCGCACCGATCGTTGGGGAGGATCGCTGGAAAACCGGACCCGTTTCAGCCGCGAAACCATGGCCGCGATCCGCAAGGAATGTGGCGAGGATTTTATCGTCGGTCTTGCGGTCAGTGACGAATACGATGTCGAGGTTGCGCTTCACCGCGAAAGCATGGCCGAAATTGTTGCCCTGCATGACCAGCGGGGATTGATGGACTATGTCACCTGTGGGTCCGGCGGGTATTTCGATTTCTACAAATTGATGCCGACGTTCATGTATGGCGAAAAGCTCGGCGTTGATCTGGCGCGTGTTCTCAAATCCGAAATCAGGAACTGTCTTGTCACCGCCGAAAGCCATATTCGCACCCCCGACAACGCCAACGAGGTGATTGGGTCAGGCGGCGCGGACCTTGTGTCGATCGTGCGCGGCCAGATCGCCGATCCGCATCTGGTTCGAAAAGCACAAGAAGGCCGGCCCGAGGATATTCGCGGGTGCCTGTCTTGCAACCAGATGTGCTGGGGACGGCGCAGCAGGGATTACTGGATATCCTGCGTCGTCAACCCTTCGGTTGGGCGCGAATGGGAATGGGGTGGTGACCGGTTTCAAAAGGCCGCGCAGGTTGAAAAAGTGCTGGTCGTCGGCGCAGGTCCCGCAGGACTCGAAGCCGCACGCGCCGCTGCCGAACGCGGGTTTTCCGTAACCTTGGTCGAGGCCGGCCCGCAGATCGGGGGTCAGTTCCGGTTGGCCGGCCTGCAACCCCGCCGCGCCCAAATCCTTGATCTTTTGAATTGGTACGAGGTCCAATTTGCCAAACTCGGTGTCGACCTGCGCCTGAACACGCCGATGGACGCAGGCGATGTCGCGGCCTTTGGCGCCGAACATGTGATCGTCGCAACCGGCTCATTGCCCGAAGGGCAGGGGTTCCAAAAGGCGCTGCCGCAAAACGCGGCCCTTGCAGGGATCGAGGGCGGGCATGTCTGGCCGGTCGAAGACGTCATGGGCCGCGCGGCACGTCTGGGGAAACGCGTCGTTGTGCTGGATGAAACCGGCGGTTGGCGGGGCTGTGGCACTGCGTGGAAACTGGCCGAGGACGGGCATCAGGTCACGCTGGTGACGCCTGATCCGATGGTGGGCAAGGAATTGCAGCGCATGGCCGCCGATTTCCCACTGCGCAAGCGGCTGGCGCAGTTGGGCGTAAATTTCGTGACCGAACATGTGGCGCTGGGCTGGGGCAATGGCGGGCTGACGGTGCAGGATATCCTGTCGGGGCGGTCCTATCTGATCGAAGCGGATAGCCTTGTGCTCGCCCTTGGAAACCGCGCCGCGACCGATGTCGCGGATGATCTGGGCGACTTGGGGCACCAATTCGAACTGATCGGCGACGCAGCTGCACCGCGCCAAGCGGCCTATGCCTTCTACGAAGGCAGAAAGGCCGCGCTGGCGCTCTAGCGCGGCAGGCACTGGAACATCCCGCGCAACCGTCCTAGCATGCCCGAAAACGGAGTGTGCCATGACCCAACTCGAAACCCGCATCGCCCAAGGGCGCGGCGATCAACCTGCTGATCTGGTCCTGCGCGGCGGTCAGGTGTTCGACGTAGTCACGGGCGAGATGATCGCGGGTGATGTGGCGATTTGCGGTGATACCATCGTCGGGATCGGGGCGGATTACGAAGGCACCCGCGTCATAGACGTCACCGGCCTGACGCTTGTCCCCGGCTTTATTGACACGCATCTGCATATCGAAAGTTCGCTGATTACGCCCTTTGAATTTGACCGCTGCGTCACGCCGCGCGGGGTGACCACCGTCATTTGCGACCCGCATGAAATTGCCAACGTTCTGGGCGTCGCAGGGATCGACTATTTTCTGCAAGCGTCGGAACGGACGGTTCTGGATATCCGCGTGAACCTGTCGTCCTGTGTGCCGTCGACCGATATGGAAACGGCTGGTGCCACGATCCTTGCGGCCGATCTGGCGCCCTTGATGGACCATCCGTCGGTCATCGGTCTGGCCGAATTCATGAATTACCCCGGGGTGATCCACCGCCAACCCGATGCGATGGACAAGCTGCGCCTGTTCGAAGGCCGGCATATTGATGGCCATGCGCCACTTTTGTCGGGGCGCGATCTGAATGCCTATATCTCTGCCGGTATCCGCACCGAACACGAAGCGACCAGCGCTGCCGAGGCAAAGGAAAAGCTGCAAAAAGGGATGCGCGTCCTGATCCGTGAAGGGTCGGTGTCGAAAGACCTTGATGCGCTTTTGCCGCTGCTGACTGAACGCACCAGCGCCTATATGTGCCTATGTACCGATGACCGGAACCCGCTGGACATCGGGGAACATGGCCATCTCGATTACATGATCCGCCACGCTATCGCCAAAGGCGCCGAGCCCCTCGCCATCTACCGCGCCGCAAGCCTTTCGGCGGCCGAGGCCTTTGGGCTCAAGGATCGCGGCCAAATCGCGCCGGGCAAACGGGCGGATATCGTGGCCTTGGGCAGTCTTGCCGCCTGCGATGCCCGTCTGGTTCTGGCCGGCGGGGTCGAGGTTGGCGAGGCAGCCTTTGCCGCGCGCGAGGTCATCCCGCCAATCGGCCGCCATTCGGTCAAGGCTCCGACCGTTGCCGCACAACATTTCCGTTCGCCGTCGAACAGAGACGAAACCGATGTGATCGGCATTCTGCCCGGCAAGATCATCACCGAACATCTGCACGAAGTGATCGTGCCAGTGGATGGCGACAAACGCCCCGATCCGGCCCGTGACCTAATCCGGATCGCGGTAGTGGAGCGGCATGGCAAGAACGGTAATATTGCCACCGGCTTCGTGCGTGGCTTTGGGATGGGCAAGGGGGCAATCGCGTCGACCGTTTGCCACGATCACCACAACATCGCCGTGGTGGGTGCCGATTATGGTGATATGGCGCTGGCGGCGAACCGTCTGGCCGAGATCGAGGGTGGATTTGTGGTGACCGAGGGCGGCAAGGTTCTAGCCGAACTTGCACTGCCTGTGGCGGGATTGATGAGCCTTCTGACCTTTGAAGAGGTCCGTGAAAAACTCGTGGCCCTCCGCGCCGCCGCGCGGTCGCTTGGCGTAACGCTTGAGGAACCGTTCCTGCAACTCGCCTTCCTCGCTCTGCCGGTGATCCCGATGCTCAAGATCACGGACCGTGGTCTGGTTGATGTCATGAAGTTCGAGATTATCGGATGATTGCCACCCCCGATCAGGACTATGACGCCAGCGGTCTGCTGTGCCCCCTTCCTGTCTTGCGGGCGCGGAAAATCTTGGCCGGAATGTCCAAGGGCCAGGTGCTGCGGATCGTGACGACCGATGCGATGGCCCTGATCGACATGCCGCATTTTTGCGGTCAAACCGGCCACGAATACCTCGGGACCGAGGATGTTGGCGCGGCGGCAGTTCATTTCATCCGGCGGGGCGAGGTGTCAGCCTAGCGCTGCGCGCAAGGTTTCCGCATGACCCGCGCCCAATATCCAGCCTTCTTCTGCCAACAGCTCTGGCGGTTGGTCGACGTCGAATAGATCAGCCAAAAGTCCAGACTGCCCAATCCGGAACAGCGCGCGTGCCAATAGGGTCACTTGTGCGGCATCCTTGGTTGCAAAGCCTTCGGCCTCGGCTGTTCGTGCAATCAAGGATGGATAGACTTCGGAAAAGACGATGGGTTCCGCTTTCATCGGCTCGAACGGCCAAACCCGCGATTGGGTAAACCTGGACCTTAGGCGATGCATCATCGGAATCCCCGTCAGGCTTTGCGCCCCGACAGCCCCCGCATAGGCCAATTGCCACATGGTTTTGGGCACAGCACCGCCATCCCGCCCCGCCGTTTCGGTAATGCGGTGGGCCGCAATACCATCCGGCAGTGGCGGCTTGCGGCGGGGTAATCCTGCGGTTTCCTGCGCTCTGGCGTCCCCCCAAAACGGGCCGCCGCCCGATAGCGCGTTCAGCGACGCCGCGACCTCGCGAAAATTGCTGACGTTTTCGGGTGTGTCTGTGATCCGTTCGGCCAGCCAGCGCCACAGGGCAAAGGCCGATGCCTGTCCCGTCACCCGCTGCGCAAATCCGCGCGGATAGCCCAGTCCGAAATCGACACCGACCAGCATGCGGTCGTTGGGAGGGACCTCTGCACAGATCGTTGCCAATCGCTGTTCTGCCTGAAACCGCGTCGGGATGTTTTCCGCCGTGGTGCCGGACCTGTCCGCTGTCCCGATCCAGATGGAATCCCGCCCAGTTTTCGGCACCCCCGCTGACGACCAATCCACGATGATGACGCGGTCAAAGCGCATGGAGCCGCGTGGCATTTGCCAAATCTTCGGGGGTGTTGATGTTCAGGAACGGGTCAGGGTTTCCTGTGAAATCAACCGGTTGCGCGTCCAGACTTTGCACCCATTGCAGGACACGGCGATTTCCGGCCATCAGATAGTCGCGCAGCCCCTCCGCCGCCGAAACCGGCCAGACCCCGATGGTGGGATGATCGCGACCATAGCTGCGGGCATAGCAGGCAGCAGGCCCGGAACCTGTTAATCGCGCGACCAGATCGTTGGGCAGGAACGGCACATCGGCACTGACCGTGATAACCCGAGGCGCACCGGATCGTGCCGCCCATTCCATCGCGGCCAACACCCCCGCCAAGGGTCCCGGATAGTCCGGCAGAGGGTCGGCCAAAACGGCTAGATCAAACTGTTCAAACCGCGACGGATCACCATTGGCGTTCAG
>Ga0102812_10000579_pt1 | contig 26069 bp, 23 predicted proteins | sample ColrivemetaGS713_FD_79334 | JGI IMG/M metagenome (GOLD analysis project Ga0102812, IMG submission 79334) | Estuarine microbial communities from the Columbia River estuary - Flood tide ETM metaG S.713 | ecosystem: Environmental > Aquatic > Marine > Intertidal zone > Estuary | place: USA...
AGACCAAACTGGTTACGAGCCGATTGGGTTTAGATCGTTTCCGCGTTGCGGGCACCGCGGAATTCAATGGCTTTAACAAAGACATCCGCGCTGACCGAATCCGCCCGCTCGTCGATTGGGTCAATCAGTGCTTCCCAAAGGTGAGCACACGGCAAGTCGTACCGTGGGCAGGCCTTCGCCCCATGACGCCCAGCATGATGCCGCGTGTCGGTCCGGGCAAGCAGCCCAATGTGTTCTACAACACGGGACACGGCCATCTGGGATGGACGTTGTCAGCGGCAACTGCAGAGGCGCTGGCCGAAACGATGATGCATTCGGTGGATACCAGTGGGCGCATCACAATACCGCCTGCGGCTATCACTCAACCCGCCCAAGCGTAAACGCAGCCTAGGTCGCGAGCAGCTGATCGATCGCCACGAGGGCATAGCCCCTCGTGCGCAGGGCATCGCGAACCGCCGCCGCACTGGCAACCGCTTCAGGGTTGTCACCGTGCACGCAAATACTATGAATCGGTGTCGGCAACACCGCGCCAGTGTGTGCTACCAAGCCGCCTGCATCGAGCATGCGTAACACGTGCGCAGCCGATGCCTCAGCGCCATGAACCATGGCATGGGGTTGGCTGCGAGGCACCAACTGGCCATCAGCTTGATACGCGCGATCCGCAAAGACCTCGATTGCGACCTGAAGGCCCGCGGCCTCCCCTGCGCGCGCCAACGCGGAGCACGCAGGTGCCAACAAGATCAACTGGGGATCAATGGCCTTGACCGCCCGCGCAATTGTGGTCGCCATGGCGTCGTCGGCGCAAGCCATGTTACTCATGGCGCCGTGCGGTTTCACATGGGTCACAGCGCCGCCTTGGGCATGCGCAATCGCCTGCAACGCGCCGACCTGATAGGTCACGATTGCAGCCAACTCAGCGTCGCTGAGTTTCACGGGACGCCGACCAAATCCCTGTAAATCCTGAAATGCGGGATGCGCCCCAATACTCACGCCATTAGTAATCGCGCTTTTTACCGTTGCCACCATGTGCATCGGGTCACCCGCATGAAACCCACAGGCGACGTTTGCACTGTTGATGACACGAATCAGCGAAGCGTCATCTCCCATCGGCCAGGGACCAAAGCTTTCGCCCATGTCGGCATTCAAATTGATCTGCATAAACTGTCTTTCTCTAACCCAACGGGTCAGCTCGCAAAAAACCGCTGACTAAATTTTGACCGTAAAGCGCTTTTTCATCTAGAAATCCTGGCGGGGAATACGTCTTCAGCTGACCCACCCAGGTCGTGAGTAACGCATCGGTTGCCTGCAGCGCTCGCGCCGCCTGCGCATGATCGACCAACTGAAACCGGAACGAGGTCCCTGGTGGCATGTGCGCCATGCGCGGCAAATCAGCAGTGATCACCGTTGCAATTTTCGGGTATCCCCCCACGGTGTGGCAGTCGGCGAGTAAAACGATCGGTAACCCATTGCCTGGCACTTGGATGGTTCCAGGCGCTATCCCGTCCGAGGTGATGTCGGCGTGGGCCGCCGTGAGGTGCGCCAAGGGCTGCCCGCTCAAGCGAACCCCCATGCGGTCTTGCTCGGCGGTCGTGGTCCACATCGTGCCGACCAATGCATCTAATGCGTCCGCTGCAAAGTGATCAGACTGGGGGCCTGCGATGGCGCGGATAGGTCCCGCTGGCCATTCAAAAGGCTGCGTCGACTGTAACTCTCGCGTCGAAACATCAACCGGGTTTGCAGGCCCATCAAAGGAGTCACCAGTGGTCAACGCGCGACCATTTAAGCCCCCTACCGCCACGCGAACATACGTCGATTGGCTGCCCATGGCCTCAGGCAGCAAGGCACCACCGGCAATGCTGAGATAAGCGCATCCATTTTGAATAGCGCCCACGCGAAGGGCGTCACCTTCAAACAAGGTAGCGCTGTGCCATGGCAGGAGCGGCTGCTGTAGGCTATTCGCACGCGTGATGACCGGTTGCGCTTGCCCGGCGATTGCGACACGCAGCGCCCCGGACGTCACGACCAAAGTGGGACCGAGCACCCGCATTTCTACACAGGTGGCGTTCGCTGGGTTACCCACCAAGGCGTTAGCGCAGTGCGCCAAAGGTGCATCCAAGAAGCCTGAGGCGGGCATGCCCTGGTGGCGAAAGCCCAGTCGACCCGCATCTTGAATGGTGTTGCCCATCCCGCCGTCGCGGATATTCACGCAAAAGCCCATCACAGCGAATCCACCAAAAATTCACGACGAAGTGCGATCGGGTCCCGGCCCGGTTTTTCCAACGTTTGAAAAGTTCCAGCGTCAATTTCAAAAAATGTCACGACATCACCCGCCTCAAACAGCGCGGGTGACGCCCTAACCTGCAAATCAAAGGTGGGAATGGGCATCGCCCCAATCAGGTTCCAACCGCCCGGACTCATCCAGGGGTAAATCGCGGCCATGCGCCCTGCGATAGCCAAGGACTTGGGCGGTACCTGGGTCCGAGGTGTGGTCAGACGTGGGCAAGCGAGCCCCTCTGGAGTGCTGGCCATGTATGCAAATCCTGGCATGAAACCCATCGCGTAAACCCGCAACGGCGTTGACAGAAATTGCGCGATAACGGCCTCTGGACTCAGGTTGTGCCGATCGGCCACCGCCTGCAGATCAGGGGCATACCGGCTGTCAAAGCACGCCGGTAACCGCCACGTCCGTTTGGCCGCTGTGGGCGGGGTGGCTGCGCGTGCCAACGCCTGCAAGTGCGAGGGAATGGTCGGCGCGCTGGAATGACGTGGGTCAAAGTGCACCGTTACCGAGCGAAAAGTCGGCACGATATCCACTACCCCACTGAGCTCACCCGAAGCAACCGCGTCGGCAATCGATGCTGCCAAGCCCATGCAACGGGCGTTGACGTCGATATCGATATCGGGGCCCAATTCGACGGTCCAAGCGGCATCGCCCATTGCCAACAGCTTGGGCTCTGAGTAGCCCACCGTTACCCCCTGCGAGCGAAGCGCCAAAGGCAAGCCGTTACATCAAACTGGGCAGCCATAAGACGATTCCTGGGAAAAAGTAAATCAGCACAATGGCCAGCATCATGATGGCAAACATCGGTAGCACTGTGCCCGCGATGTAGCCAATATCCCGCTTGGTGAGGCCTTGTAAGACAAATAAGTTCAGTCCAACGGGCGGCGTGATCTGCGCCACCTCGACAACCAGCACGATGAATACGCCAAACCAAATCAAATCAAGTCCAGCCGCTTGGATGGTGGGGAGTAACACGCTGATGGTAAGCACCACCATGGAAATGCCATCCAAAAAGCACCCCAGGACCAAGAAAAACAGAGTCAGTGCGATGACCAACATGAATGGCGTCAATCCCAATGACCCAATGAACTCTGCGAGATGACGGGGCAAACCAATGAAGCCCATCGCCAACGTTAGAAACGCCGCCCCAGCCAAAATCAAGCCAATCATGCAGTAAAGCCGACAGGCCGCTGAGAGCCCTTCGGTGAAGGTCTTCTTGGTCATGCTCCCTTCGAGTACTGACAACGCCAGCGAGCCCAACACACCGATGGCGGCTGCCTCGGTCGCAGTCGCAATACCCGTGTAGATCGACCCGAGAACAATCAGAATCAATGCGAATACCGGAATCAGTTTTCGTGACGCATAAACCTTTTGTAAGAAACCGATCTCGGTGTCACCTGAGGGAATTTTTGTGGGGTTGAATAACGCCCAGATGGCGACATACCCCATGAATAACCCTGCCAGCATCAAGCCCGGCACGGCACCCGCTACGAACAAGCGGGCAATCGATACGTCAGCCGCGACCCCGTAAACGATCATGATGATCGATGGCGGTATCAACAATCCCAACGTGGCCGCCCCAGCCAAGGTACCGATCGCCATGCGGTCAGGGTAGCCGCGCCGAGACAGTTCGGGCAATGAAATTTTGCCAATGGTGGAGCACGTCGCCGCCGATGAACCGGATACGGCGGCAAAGATAGCGCTACCCAACACATTGACGTGCAAGAGGCGACCCGGCAATCGATTGAACCAAGGCGAAAGTCCCGCAAACATGTTCTCGGCCAGGCGGGTTCGAAACAGAATCTCACCCATCCACAAAAACAGCGGTAACGCCGTGAGCGTCCAGCTCGACGTGGACCCCCAAATCGTCAACACCATGCTGTCCCCCACCGGTCGGGGACTGACAAAAATCATAGTGATCAGGCCCATCGCTAGAAGCGAGAAGCCAATCCAGAAACCGGTCGCCAGTAACAACACCAGCAACACGATAAGCCCGACTGCAAGAGTGATTTCCATGCTCAGTGCGCTTTCAAATACAAATTTATAGCGGGGATCATGGGGCAATTACTCAGACCGGACCGCATCGACAGGCGATGTGCCCGCCGCATCGGGGGTGATCAGCGCCTCCACCAAAGCATGAATCACAGCGACAGCTAGCCCAATAGTGCCAATGGCCATGGTCAGCTGTGGAATCCACAACGGACTGGCATCGCCCGTTTGTGCGACGTCGTGAAACAAATGGGACTGCCAGACCATGCGGCAAGAAAACCACGCGATGTATACCGACATCGCGCTTCCAAGTACCAAAGACCAAAGATTGAGCGCACGGAACCAGGTGCCTTTGGCACGGTCCAACAGAAAGGTCACTCGGATGTGGTCACCGTGTCGGAACGCCGCCGGCATAGCGAAGAACAACGCGGCTGCAATGGCGTACCCCGCATAACCATCCAAACCCGCGATTGTCCAGCCATCGACCACACGGGTCAGCATGTTGAGCGAGATCGCGACCAAACAAGCCACCATCGACACACAGGATAAAAACAAAAGTGCGCTGTAAAAGCGCTGCAGGCTGGCAACCATTACACCCACTCCGGCGTCAGGAACTTGAAAAAACCAGCGCGCACCGAGCGGTGCGCGCCAAGGACTTTACTTACCGTAAGCAGAGAGGATCGCTGCGCCGTCAGCGCCGGCAGCAGCAGCCCATTCAGCAGTCATCTTCTTACCGATGTCAGCCAACGCATTCTTCACGCTGGCGGATGGTTCGGCAATGGTCATGCCATTGGTTTTTAAGACGTTGATGGAGTCGGTGTTCACCTTCTCGCTCGCTGCCCAACCACGTGCCTCGGCCATTTCTGCCGCTTTCAAAACAGCTGCTTGCGTGTCTTTATCGAGCGCGTCAAAAGCCTTTTGGCTCACGGCTGTCACATTGCAAGGCAACCAGCCGTTGACGGGATAGAAGAACTTGGTTTGCTCGTACAACTTGCCATCGGCACCACTGGCGCTAGAGGTCAAGAAGTTCTGTGCCGCACCAGTCGCCAACGCTTGGGGCAATTCAGGCAACTGAATGGTCACAGGCGACGCACCCAACATCTGCGCAATCTTGGTTGTGGCGGGGTTGTAGGCGCGCATCTTGGTGCCCTTAAAGTCATCTGCACTGTTGATCGCCTTGACTGAATACAGCGACTGGCCAGGCCATGGCACGGAGAACAACATCTTCACACCCTGCTTGGCAAACACTTTTTGTTGAACCGGCTTAGATGCGTCCAGCAAACGCTTGGCATCAGGATAGCTGGTGGCCAAGAAAGGGATCGAGTCAACACCGAAGATGGGGTTCTCGTTTGCCAATCCGGAAATGATGAACTCACCCGCAGGCACCAAACCACCCTGAATCGCACGCTTGATTTCAGGCTGCTTGAACAGTGACCCACCGGGGTGGAGCGTGATTTTGAGCTTGCCGCCCGACAGCTTTTCGACGTCGTTGGCAAATTGTTGAACGTTTTGGGTTTGGAATGTGTTCACACCATAGCCGGTGGGCAGATCCCATGTGGTCTGCGCTTGAACCATCGCTGCGGCACCTAGCGCCACGATCGACATTATTACTTTTTTCATGCTTTATCTCCTTGTTGTAAAAAATTGTGCCGAAGCACGCGCTAAAAACTTGCCAAATGGTTATTCAGCAAATCCGTGATCAGCATGGCCCCTGGCGCATGCGTGATACAAAACGATGGCTTGGCTTGCGCCAGCGCGGCTTGCGGGGTCACGCCACAAGCCCAAAAAACGGGTATTTCGTCGTCATACACATCCACTGCATCTCCGTAGTCGGGGCAACTTAAATCCGAAATTCCAATCAGCGACGGGTCACCCAAGTGCACTGGCGCACCATGAACCTCAGGGTAGCGGGAGGTGATTTGAACCGCGCGGATGACATCCTTCGCCTTCATGGGGCGCATCGTCACCACCAAGGGACCGCTGAACGGGCCAGCGGCCGTGGTTGCGATGCTGGTTTTGTACATGGGAACATTTCGCGCTTGCTCAATGTGCCGGATGGGCACACCCGCCTCGATCAAAGCCTGCTCAAACGAGAAAGAGCAACCAATCACAAATGTCACCAAGTCGTCGCGCCACAGGTGCGTGATGTCGGTGGGGGTCTCGGCCAATTGCCCATCGCGCCAGACGTGATATTTGGGCACGTCAGTGCGAATATCGATATCAGTTCCCAGCGTCTGGAGCGCCGATACGCCCGGCTCAGTCAACGCAATAACAGGACAAGGCTTTCTGTTTTGATGGCAGAAACGCAAGAAGTCAGCCGCATCCGCTTTAGGAAGAATCACCACGTTACCCTGCACATTGCCACCGGCAAGCCCGCTCGTGTGCGTCGCAAACACGCCGCTACGGATGGCCTGACGAATAGCCAACACCTCTTCCGCGCTGTGGAATACCCCACTGGCTTTTGGTCTCAGAATCTCTGCAGATAGTTCAGCGCCCATGTTCTCTCCGGTGCATCGCACGATTGATTGATGAGTGCATTATTGAAAGATGGGCCTTAACTGGCAAATTAAAAATTAAATTGTTAGGTCATAAAAAAAATTAATGGTGAGCCTAAAAGATTCCCAAGCCGATGACTACTGACTTAAACGTGCGCAGCCACAAACTTACTGGCCGATGCAACCACCGCTTGGACGGCATTCGACGTGGGATCCTCGCGAAAGCTGGCGTAAATGGGTAACGATGTCAAACGTACATCGCACTTTAAGGGCTTCAACAATGGGAACGCCAGCGGATTGCGAATCGCCGCCAGCGGCAGCGTCGCCACTCCAAATCCGCCCTGCACCAACTGCGCCATCGCAGAAATGGAAGAGAGGGTGTGAACGCGCTTGGGCTTGATACCTAACTGATGGAGCTGATCCAACAAACTGATATGCGGCTGGGAGCTGCGCTGGAAGGTGAGCAAATCCATCTCTGCCAGCGCCGATAACGTGTACTGACGTTTCCGGTGCACATCACGGTTACCCACGAACACCATTTCCATGGGGGGTAAAGCTTGTACAACAACGGTATCTCCCGCAGCAGGCAAAGCCGCGAACACCAAGTCTTGGGTGCCGCGCTCGGCTTGATCGACAAGCGTCGGCGACGTGTCCACGGACAACTCAAACGCGATACCGGGATGTTCGGCACCCAAGAACTCCAGCCAAGGCACCAACCACGAGTGCAACACCGACTCGATCGCGCCAATACGTAAAGACACGGTTAGCGCATTGTCAGAGCCCATCTCCGCCTTAATCTCACGCTGCAAATCAAGCAAGCGCTCGGCAAAGGCATAGAAACGAGCCCCTGCAAGGGTCAACCGAAACTGCTTATCGCGCCGATCCAGTAACAGGACTCCCAGCTCGCTTTCGAGCGCAGCGATGCGGCTCGAAATTGCTGGCTGCGTAAGAAACAATTTTTCAGCGGCGCGGGTCACGCTCTTCAAGGCGACGACCCAATAAAAAGCCTCAACAAAACGAAGATTCACAGGAACAAGCTCCGGGGGCGGCCTCAGGCAACCAAACTAAAGGTGTGTGTTTGCTCGAGCTTATCGCCAAACCATGCCCGAATACCACCTGTCCGCTCGCCCAGGTATTCAGGTTCACCGGCTCCATTCAGCACCATAGGCAAATCGTGTCCAGGAACGAGGACGTTATTTGTCCGCTGCCGCCAAAGGGTCCAGATTCGCTCAAAGCTGGCAACACTTTCATCTTTGCTTAGGCTCATATCGGCAACCATGCCAACCAGTTCTGCGCGATTCTTTGCAGCATCACCGGTAAAAATCACATCACGCTCGGTACCCGCCAACACGAAAATCAAATGGCCAGGTGTATGCCCAGGCGCCGTATGCGCGACCAAGCCGGGCAAAACCGTGTCTCCCGCCGCAAGACGTTTGAAACTGGGCCACGCGGCTAAAGTCTGCATGTAGAGCTCAGGCACCGGTGTGCGACCCCAAGGGGCCTGCAGCGACCATTCCATCTCATCGCCGCCCATGTGAATGTCAGCGTGTGAAAACAGTGTCCAGTTGACCGCATGGTCGTAATGGGAGTGGGTCAAAATCACATCGGTTACCGCCTCGGGCGTCAAACCCAATTCAGCCAACTTGTGAATCAAGGTCGAGCGTATTCCAAAGGCTCCAACGTCAATAAGCGCCACACGGCCATGACCTCGCAGCAACGCAATCGTGCTCCAACCCAAGCTGCCATGGCATACCGACTTACCGGGATAGCCTTGAACCAAGAGGTCAATTTGGTAGCCGCCTGCGTGTCCCCCTGCGCCACTGAACGAGTCGCTATTCAAGGCTTTGGCCCCCACGGCGCTGACAACATCAGCTGGTTCGACTGACTGGCGAAGAGCGGGCGAACATCCTTCGCAAAATCCATGAACGCGGGGTCAGAGAAAACTCCAGCCCAAAAGGCGCGCCGATCGGCATCGTCCTCAAATCGCCACAAGTGAACGATCTTGTTGAGTGCCCCCACGTCGCCTGTGAAATAGCCAACCAAACGCTCTGGATGTTGCGACAGCGCGGGCCAACCTTTGGTTTGATAAAGATGGACGACGTCGGCCATTTTGCCAACTACGACCTCGTATGTCCTCAATTCATAAATCGCCATTTCAACACTCCTATCGTCATCAAAGTAATACCGAAAACACCCCAATGGCCACGCCGAAAATCGCGTGCACAACCAGAGCCGACAAGCTAACAAAAACAGGTCGCGGCGTGCGCGAACCGAACAGCCCCGCACCCGTCGCCGGCATGAAGAACAACCACGGTACGACTGCGCTTACCGCCCCGAATAACAAACCGTCCGCCAGCGGGTTATCGAGCCCCCAATTCGGCTGCCACAAGGTCACATAAATCCACACATAAACTACACCAATTAGGTAATGAAAGACCCAACCAATCAGACGCTCTCGCGGTAATGGCGGTGCCTGCGCCAGCCCTGTGTTGAACAGGATCCCCTGACGCAACAACATGAGAAGCCAGCGCCCGACGACAGCCCAGTTGGTTGGCGGCAAACCACCCAATCGGTGCGCCACCCGTTGCCATAAATCAAGCACGGCAACCGATAGACACCCCACCACAACCATTGATAAAAAAGCGCTCACGCTGTTCTCCCAGTTCGCCACACCCACAACCTATTTTGCGTTGACTATGGCAGAAACAGCCCTAAAAATACACACGAGGCTATCCATCCGGTGACAATGTATCCGCAAGAGGCCCGCTACATTCGCTCCCAACTGGAGACCCCGACCATGAGTTCAACACCCGCATTCGACACCATTAATCAGGCCAGTGGGGTCTACCCGATCTCCCCCACGGCCTTTCATCCTGATGGCGCAGTGGACCGCTCGTCGATGGATCGCTTGACCGACTTTTACCTTGAAATTGGTGCGACCGGCATCACGGTACTGGGCCAACTGGGTGAGGCCCCCAAGCTGTCGCAGACCGAAAGCGTGGCTATCGCGCAAGCCATGGTCAAGCGGGCAAACGGCATCCCTGTGATCGTTGGCGTCAGCGCCCCCGGCTTTGCAAGCATGCGGGAGTTGACGCATGAAGTCATGTCGGTTGGCGCCAGCGGCGTGATGATTGCGCCGCCCAATACACTCAGAACCGATCAACAAATCATTACCTATTACCAGCAGGCAGCCGACGCCATCGGTAAAGAGGTACCGATCGTCCTGCAGGATTACCCCCTCACCTTCTCTGTACAAATGGCACCCGACGTGATCCGCCGGATGGTGCAGGAGATTCCTTCCATCGCGATGTTGAAACACGAGGACTGGCCAGGGCTCGAAAAAATATCAGCCCTGCGCCAATTTGAAGCGAACGGCAGCATGCGACACATCGCGATCATGTGCGGTAACGGTGGCTTGTTTTTAGATTACGAGTTGTCGCGAGGCGCTGACGGCGCCAACACCGGCTATTGCTTCCCCGACATGCTGTGTGATGTGGTGCGCCTCAAAAAAGCAGGCGAAACCGAGACGGCACACGACCTGTTTGACGCCCACCTCCCTTTGTTGCGCTACGAGCAGCAGCCGGGTGTTGGGCTCGCGGTTCGCAAACACGTCATGATGCGTCGAGGACTCCTCAGCAGCGATACACAGCGTGCCCCCGCAGGCAAGCTGACCGCCACCGCCTTGCAAGAGGTAAATCACCTGTTGGCGCGCTTGGCAAACAAAGACCCCCGAGCGGCAATCTGACCTCTCTCGCTACACAGCGACCTAAGCAATTGACGGTAGTTTCACGTCAATCAACACGGCCGTGCCGCCGTCAATGTCATTGAGCGCGGCTTCAAAAACGGCGCGTGCTTCCGCCATGGTGCTTATTTGGTAGCCCTTCGCACCAAACGCCTCGGCGACCATCGCAAAATTACTATCGGTGCTGCCAAGGCCGGCCTCGAACGCATTGAGTTGGAAGGCATCACCCTCTGGATACATACGCAGGACAGCCTCCTTTACGGCCTGCCATCCGCCATTGTTCAACACGATGGTCAAGATCGGTAAGCGGCGGCTACGGGCAACCGCAAACAGTGACGTTGGCGTGCAAAAGTGAAAGCTCCCATCGCCAACGATTTGAACGACGCGGCGGGTAGGACACGCCAGTTTCAGGCCAAGCGCCCACCCCCCACTGGCGCCCAGACCGCCGCCCGCATTTGAAAAGTAAGTCCCGGGCTCAGTCCTGGGCAACGCAGCCAAAACCACGGGGGCATTGCGGATCGCCTCATTCACCACAATGTCGGTGGTTGCCAACATGCCATTGAGTGTCGCCAAGATTGATTTGGCGTCTAGCGCAACACCAGCAGGCGGTGCCTTGGCTGCAGGCACCGACGCCGCCGATTGGATCAGCCGCTCCCGGCGCTGCGCGATGTCGACTTTAAAGTCGTCGGAGGCCGTTTGCTCACCGAACTCGCTGAGTTGCGACAGGGCGATCAACGTATTTGTCTGGACGCGGACGTCTGCGGCGAAGCCCCACATCGGGAAGTCTGACTTGCCGGCGTCAATATCTAGGTGAATACAGGCCACCCCTGGCCGCGGCGCCGCAAACTTGGGTAACCAAGGGACATCGGTGTCCAGCATCAAAATCAGATCACTGCTGTCGAGATGGCGCGCAGCATCAAAGCCTGCGGCCCAAACATCTGATCGATCAAAATTCATATGCGTTGGATTTGCCTCCACGACGCGTGCGCCATAGACATCACAAAAACGCTTCAAGATCGCCGGTGCAGACTCATCGCGCCCGAGGTAGCTGGTGACAACCAAGGGGGATTTACTCCGCAACAAACGGCCGCCGATCTCGCTCAGTTGCGCAGATGTCAACCCGCCCAGTTCTGTCGAACCAAATTGCGAGGCAGGGAAGACCTGCTCGTTGTGGGGCGCTGGTGCCGCCAATATCTCGCGAGGCATCACCATATAAACGGGGCCGGGCGGCGTCGCTTGCATGACGCTGTGCGCCCGCCGCATGACCTCGTTCAAATTCACATCCGACATCAGCACGTAGTCCCACTTCACATACGCTCTCACCAAACTCGTGATGTCGAAGGGATCCTGCATGAAGTGAACGTAGTTGTCGCGCCCACCGGCGACCGCACCTTGCACATCAAATGGTGCCTTCCCCGCCATCAGCAAAACCGGCAAACGCGTCCTCGCGGCGTTTTGTACGCCCATCGCTGCATTGGCGGTGCCGGCATCAACATGCACCATGACAGCCTGCCCTCGCCCTGTTGCGGCGGCGTAACCGAGCGCCATGTGAATTGCAATGTTTTCATGCGGGCACAAAATAAATTCGGGCGACGGCCTGTCATCTTGGCGACGTCTGGCTAACGCCTCGATGATGGGGACATGATCGGTTCCAAGATTCGCGAAAACGTAGTCAATTCCGACGGATAGCAAGCAGTCAAGCAGCTTGTCGGCCGCAGTCACGGGAAGATTTGATGCCATTTTGGACATTTCTGGAGTTGAAGTGAACGGGCAAGTGGGGGTTAACCGCAATCAAAAAATAACCTGATTACAGCTATAGTCAGACGGCCTTTAGGTGGCCTTCATAGTCATCAAAACTACAAACCAACGGAGGAGTACTCTATGTTCAAACGAGTCGTAAGTCAAAAATCGCTGCGCCAGCTTTTGGTCGCACTTACCGTGATTGGCACGGCCGGAACCGCCAGTGCGCAGGCGCTGTCCATTGCGACATCGAACCCCGGGTCGATTTACCACGGATCTGGCCAAGTATTGGCAAAGATGCTCACCGAAAAGGCCGACCTCAAGACAACCATCCAGCCATTCGCGAGCCCGAGTGTGTTTATCCCTGCGGTTAACAGCGGCGAGATTCCGCTGGGCTTGGCCAACATCGCCGACTTGACTTGGGCGGTTGAAGGGAAAGAGCATTTCAAAGGACGCCCCTATACCGATATCCGGGCGATCGCAGTGGCGTACCCCTTGCGATCAACCATCTTTGTGCGCAAAGACTCAGATATCAAAACGCTCGCAGATCTCAAAGGGAAGCGGGTCGTCGATGGCTTTACCAGCCAGAAAGTGATTCTGCCAATCCTCGATGCGATGTACGCCACCGCAGGCCTCACAAGCAGTGACATGACCGGTGTGCAAATCCCCAACGTGGGAGCTGGCGCTGACGCCTTCGCGGCGGGTAAGGCGGACATGTTCTTCTTCGCGCTCGGTGCCGCAAAACCGCGTGAGGTTGATGCAGCCGTCGGCGGCATTCGCATGTTGTCGATCCCTGACACACCAGCTGCGTTGGCGGCCATCAAGAAGCACTATAGCCCAGGCTACATCCGCGCTGAGACACCCTCCCCCGGCAACGTCGGTGTTTTGGAGCCCAGTAACTCACTCGCATACGATGCGTTGGTATTTTCAAGCGCGAAGACACCAGACGCCGTTGCGTATGCCGTTGCAAAGTTGATGTACGAGAACGCGAAAGAATTGGGCAAAGATTTCCCACCCTTCCGTTTGTTTGATACCAAATTAATGGTCAAAGACTTTGGCCCTCTGAACTACCACCCCGGTGCATTGAAGTTCTACCGCGAAGTTGGATTGGTGAAATAAGGCCGCATGTCCCGCTTCAGAGAAATCGTCAGCCACGTATTGGCATCTGCGCTGACGATTTTCGCGGTCTCGTGGGCCGCAGGGTTTGGTGCCACGCTGGGTTTACAGCTCTACGACGAGCAATATGCCGCCAGCATCCTCGGCGTTGCACTGGCCTTGGTTTTTATCAAACCGCGAGCGAACCAGAACACCCAACCGGCGAGACTGATCTTTGATGCCGTTTGTGCCAGCGCCGCGCTGGGAAGCGTCGGTTACATCGCATGGGGTTACCCCGACCTGGTCGACTTGGTACTTTTACGTCCAACAGACGGCGTCATTGCCTCCACCATCGCGATCACGCTGATCATCATTGGGCTGCAACGTTCAGCTGGTAATGTCCTGGTTGGACTGGTTGTGCTTTTCTTGATTTATGCGGTGGCAGCCGATATGGTGCCAACCAGCATGGAGGGTCGGGCAACTGACTGGCAAAAACTCGCAGGGTATCTGGCACTCGATGTGAATGGCATTTTGGGCATACCGCTCAAAATTGGGGCATCGATCGTTGTGCCGTTCATCCTCTTTGGGGTGCTGTTATCGAACACCGGCGCTGCCAACTGGTTTACAGACTTTGCGCTCACCCTCATGGGGCGATTTCGTGGTGGCGCTGCAAAAATCGCAATTTTCGCTTCGGCGTTATTTGGATCAATTTCTGGCAGCGCGGTGGCAAACGTGGTTGCCACGGGGGTTGTGACGATCCCTTTAATCAAGCGTAGCGGCTATGGCGCCCGCCACGCGGCTGCCATTGAGGCCGTCGCCTCCACTGGCGGCCAATTGATGCCTCCTGTCATGGGCGCATCCGCTTTCTTGATGGCCGAGTTTCTCCAAATTCCCTACAGCGAGGTCGTTCTCGCAGCGCTAGTCCCCGCACTGCTCTACTACGTGGCTGTCTTCATCCAGGTCGATTTGGACGCAGCCAAACTGGGACTCAAAGCGGTTCCGAAAGAGCTGATTCCATCCACTAAAACAGTTGCGCGCGGTGCTTTCTTTTTGCTGCCGTTTGTCGTCCTGATCGTCTTGTTATTCGCCTACAACGCATCACCGGCAACCGCAGCGCTGTGGTCGGGTGCGTCGCTGCTCGTCCTCACCCAATTGTTCGGTCACAAAAACGCCAAACCCTCGCTAAAAATGCTAGGTAAAGCGGTCACGGATACGGGGTTGGCGGTGGTCGACATCGTGTTGATAACCGCTGCGGCAGGTATCGTGATTGGTGTCCTGGGTATCTCTGGCCTGGGCTTTAATCTCACGCTGGCACTCGTCAGCATTGGCGGCGGTAACCTGCTTTTGCTGTTGGTCCTTTCTGCTGCGGTCTGCGTGATTTTGGGCATGGGCCTGCCAACCGTTGGGGTCTATGTTTTGCTCGCGACCTTGGTGTCACCTGCGCTCGTTAAGGTCGGCGTTGAACCCAAGGCCGCACACCTGTTCGTGATGTACTTCGGCATGATGTCAATGATCACGCCACCGGTTGCGATTGCGTCCTACGCAGCGGCAGGCATCGCTGGCAGCAACCCCATGGCAACTGGCTTTTCATCGGTTCGCCTCGGTTGGTCAGCCTATATCGTGCCGGTGCTGTTTGTGTTCTCCCCGACCCTGCTGTTGATTGGCGAACCCGGCGACATCGCATTGGCGCTGGTTTCCGCAGTGCTGGGTATCTGGTGGGTATCGATGGCCATTGTTGGCTATGGCGCGCGCGCGTTATCGCTGTGGTATCGGCTCGGTTTTGGAGTCTCGGGCTTGCTCGCGCTGATTCCGGCAAAGGCAATGGCTAGCGGGTATTTAACCGACGTGGTGGGCCTTTGCGTTGGCGCCCTGCTCACGGCGCTGCATCTGTTGGGGCAACCTCGACAGCAAACCACCACCTAGCCACACCACTCGCTTAAATTTTCAAGTCGAATACCTTGACGGCGTTGTCTTGAAAGAATTGACGCTTGACCTCGGGGGTCATATCAACCTGCTCCAACATATCCACCTCTTCGGGCAGGTATTGGTAGGGATAGTCCATTGCGTAAAGTACGCGATCGGTGCCCATAAACGCTTGTGTAAATTGAAGCGCAGGACCCCAAGCAACGCCACTGTTGGTGATGTAGAAATTCTCTTTTAAATACTCACTGGGCTTGCGCTTTGTGGGTTGGATCGCCTCGTATCTTTTAGACCTTACCGTCGCGTTGTGCATGTAGTCCAAGCGATAAGCCCAAAACGGCAAGGCCTCGCCCATGTGTCCCAGAACCATTTTTAAATTTGGAAATTGATCGAAGACACCCGATGTAATGATCCGGAGCGCGTGCAATCCGGTCTCCACACCAAACCCGTAAATGGCGCCATCCAGACCCGCTTCGATGAAGGGATCAATCATTTGCGCGGGCAATGAATTGGGGTGCAGATAAATGGGCATATTTAGCGCTTCTGCCGCTTCGAAAATAGGCCAGAATTTCTTATCAGAGAGGTACTCACCTTGCGTATGCGAGTTGATCACGGCTGAGCGCATGCCATAGAGATCAGCGCAACGCTGCAGCTCCTTGGCTGATGCCGCCGGATCCTGAGGCGCCAGCGCGACCATGCCAGCGAAACGCGTTGGGTGCCGCTTGATCGCCTCGGCTAGCTCGTCATTTGCATTGGGGATAAATGAGACAGCTGTCTCACGATCCATGATCTGCGCCCCCGGCGAGGTCAGCGCAAGCACTTGGATATCAATACCGCTGGCATCCATGTGCGCGATTCGCAACTCATCTAAATCCACCAAACACCGCATGATGTGCTGTGCGCGCTCGCTGGGGCTGCTCATGTAGAACCCCATCAAATGCGCAAATCCCTTGTCCACGTTGGGTTGGTCAAGCACACGTTTGAAAAGCGCGAGCTGCTCCTTGGTTGCGAAGGCTTCCTCGGTTGCGATACGCAAATAGGGCTTGTTCTCGGATGTCGTCATGGAGCCTCCAGGCGGTTGGTTTGCGCGAAATGATAACCCTGCGAATCGAAAACTATGTCGCGGAGTTGTCCCGTCCAGATACCTGTTCCAGAATCGCCCTTACGCTGTCCTGCGATAGGCTCGGCGCGTCCCCTACCCATGCAACAAAGTGATCCGGACGAACCAGAATCAGTGGCGCGGCATACCGAGCAACCTCTGCACTGTCATTCAACGGCACCACCTGCAAAGGTAATTTCAAACCCGCCGCCGCTGCGCCAAAAGACGAGACGACTGATGCCATGTCGGCTACTGCCGCATCGCCACAAACCAGCAGCGTGAACCCCTCGCCCAGTCGCTCGTAAACGTTCTCTCCGGAACGCAGCTTCGCTGGCGATAAATGATGCCCCACCCGTGCGGTGTGCTGGTGAGACCCCACCGCGCTGGAAACGTAATGACCCTGCGCCGCCTGAACGACCACGGTCGAGCCCTCATAGTTCGGCTCAAAGGCGTTGACCTCCCCCACGGCACCTGTGGCTCGTTGCGCCCAAACGGTATCGAACTGCACCGGGTCGCGCTCGGGGTGGCAGCTCGCCACAAACGACCGATCGACTTCAATCGATTTTGCGATGAAGTCGCGAATGGTTGAATCGAACACAGGACGCCGTTCGGCATCATATGAGTCCAGCAAAGTCTCCCCACCCCAGCCCTGCAAGCGCGCCGCCAATTTCCAGCCCAAGTTACGAGCGTCCTCTAAGCCAGAGTTGACGCCGTAACCACCATACGGCGGATGGCTGTGGGCGGCATCGCCCGCTATGAAACAACGACCGGACCGATAGCGGTCTGCCAGCGCAAAACGCAAATCCCAAAAACCGATGTGCTCAAACGCTATCTCGAATTCAGCACCCACCGCCTCATGCAAAAAAGACTTGAAATCGAAGTTGTCAGCCGTGGTACCGAATGGGACCGGCGCGTGCATGAACCAGGTGCTACCGAGGTCAACGCGTCCCAAAAACTTCCAGTAACCCTCCAAGTCGGGGTGCAAGACGTTGTAATAGGATTTGCCGGGATAACAGGCCAACAGATCGTGCAACGCCGTTGAGCGAAACACCAAGAGCACCATCATCCGGTCATGGTCGCTGAGCGTTTGTGTGATGTTGGCCGCCTCGCGCACGACGGATCGACTGCCGTCGCACCCGACCAGGTACTCAGCCTGCACCGAACGGGTGCGACCACCCTTTCTTGGTGCGATTTCGACGGTTACACCCGACTCACTGGTCGTGACTGTTTGCGCCCCGCAACCGTAAATCGTTTGCACGTTCGGTAGCGCCGCGACCCGCTCTCGTAGCACCGCCTCAGTGGCGTATTGAGGGAGGCGTTCATTAGTCGTAAAGTAGTAAGGGGCAACCAAATCGCGCTGCAACCAGTCGTAGTGATAGGGGCTCAAAAGTTGGCCGTAGGCGGTTAAGCCACCGATCCCATAGGACTTGGGGATGGTGCGGGCGGCACGAAGCGCGTCCTCCGCACCCCAAAAATACATGTGCTCCATGGTCCGTTGGGTCAGGTTCTGCCCTTTGGGAATGGGTTGCGGCTGCTCGTAACGCTCAACGACTACGACCGAAACACCGCGCTGTCCCAATTCGATCGCCAACCCCATGCCGACCGGTCCGCCACCCACAATGAGGACTTGTGTATTCAAATCGTCCGAAACCATCCTGCACTCCCTTTGATTTATGCCCGGATTTTCTGTCCGGTGGGCGCGATTTTAGGGCCGTCGCTAGGTTAAACCCCAAATAAAGGCGACACAGCTTGGCGCTAAAATTGCTTAGACTAGCGTGCCGCGTTTGACGGCACGGCCGACCGCTGTTCCGCCGACCTAATCATCAACCACAAATCCACTGGAGCCCATATGAAGAAGCGTTCATTCCTCAAATCAACCGCCCTTGCCCTAGCCGTGACGGCCATGGGTTTTGCGCATGCAGCAACCCCCATTAAGTTCCAATTGGACTGGCGTTTCGAGGGCCCCTCTGCCTTGTTCTTGCTCCCCACCGCTAAAGGTTACTTTAAGGACGCTGGCCTTGACGTGACCGTTGACTCGGGCAACGGCTCTGGTGGCGCGGTGACACGTGTCGCCTCAGGTACCTATGACATGGGTTTTGCTGACTTGGCTGCTTTGATGGAATTCCACGCCAACAACCCCGATGCACCTAACAAGCCCGTGGCTGTGATGATGGTCTACAACAACACGCCTGCATCCGTGATGGCACTCAAGAAGTCAGGCATCAAAACAGCCGCCGATTTGGCGGGTAAGAAATTGGGTGCCCCCGTGTTTGACGCCGGCCGTCGCGCCTTCCCGATCTTTGCAAAAGCCAACGGTATCGAAAACGTAACCTGGACCGCCATGGACCCACCGTTGCGTGAAACCATGCTGGTTCGCGGCGACGTCGATGCCATCACCGGCTTTACCTTCACGTCGTTGCTAAACATTGAAGCGCGCGGTGTGCCCGCTGCTGACGTCACCGTTCTGGCCTACCCAGACAACGGTGTGAAGCTGTACGGCAACGCCATCATTGCATCGCCCAAGTTGATCAAAGAGAACCCTGAAGCCATTAAGGCCTTCTTGGCAGCGTTCACGAAGGGCGCGAAAGATGTCGTGGCTGACCCCGCGCAGGCGATCGAAGCGGTAAAGGCCCGCGACGGCATCATCAACACCAAGCTTGAGACACGCCGTTTGCAGTTGGCAATCGACACCGTCATCAACAGCCCTTCTGCCCGCGAAGAGGGTTTTGGACAAGTCAAGGCCCCTCGCCTGGCACTCATGGCTTCGCAAGTGTCTGACGCGTTCAACACCAAGTCACGGGTGAAAGCAGCAGATGTATGGAACGGTTCATTCCTGCCCAGCGCAGCCGTTCTGGACATCCTACCCAAGGCCAAGTAAATTTGAAACGCTTCGGCAAGGCAACTCGCCGTTTCGAATCAGAGGGGCCAAACCGACCGGTTTGAGCCCTTTTTTTTAGAGTGTGCTGCCGGCGCTCTCAGCAAGAACCACCGAACCGAAGGCCTTATGTCAAACGCGTTTGTCGATTTCCAAAATGTATGGCTCGCCTATAACGAAGAGCTCTTGGCGCAAAAAAACTATGCGGTCGAAGACATCAACTTGTCCGTCAACCAAGGTGAGTTTGTTGCCATTGTCGGTCCGTCGGGGTGCGGCAAATCGACCTTCATGAAACTCACGACCGGACTAAAAATGCCCAGTCAAGGTCGCATTTTGGTTGATGGGCAACCGGTCACTGGCCCCCTCAAGATCAGCGGCATGGCTTTCCAAGCCCCTTCGCTCCTGCCTTGGCGCAGCACGATCGATAACGTGTTGCTACCACTGGAGATCGTTGAGCCTTATCGCTCCAACTTCAAGACCAATAAGGATGCCTACATCGAGCGCGCGCGTAACCTGCTTGCCTCGGTGGGACTGAAAGGCTACGAAGACAAATACCCATGGGAGCTGTCCGGCGGTATGCAACAACGTGCCAGTATTTGTCGTGCGTTGATCCATGAGCCGAAAATGCTTCTTTTGGACGAACCCTTTGGCGCGCTGGATGCATTCACCCGCGAGGAACTGTGGTGTACCTTGCGCGATCTGTGGGAGGCACAACGTTTCAACGTCATTTTGGTCACGCACGATTTGCGGGAGTCGGTCTTTTTGGCGGACACGGTTTACGTGATGAGTAAGAGCCCTGGGCGCTTTTTGGTCAAAAAAGACATCGACTTGCCGCGCCCCCGTGACCTCGAGATCACCTATACGCCGCAGTTCACCGATATTGTTCACGAACTGCGCAGTCACATTGGCGCGATTCGTCAGACCACCCTACAACCAACACCCTGAGCAAAAACAACATGAAATCGAAAACCATTGAGCGTTGGTCACCCTGGATTTTCCTGGTCAGCGTGGTGCTGTTGTGGGAGCTCATTTGCAGCGGCTTCGGCGTCAGCGAATTCATTTTCCCGAGCCCGTCTCGGATTTGGGAACAGCTGGTTGAATACCGTGATGTGATTTTGGCGCACGCTTGGCGCACCTACTGGGTAACGATGGTCGGTTTCGGTATTGCGATTCTGGTTGGCGTCATGCTGGGATTTATTATCGGCAGCTCGCGCATCGCCTATGCCGCCGTTTACCCGCTGATGACGGCATTCAACGCGTTACCCAAAGCGGCTTTCGTGCCGATCTTGGTGGTCTGGTTTGGTATCGGCGTTGGCCCTGCGATTCTTACCGCCTTCCTGATCAGTTTCTTTCCCATCATGGTGAACATCGCGACGGGTCTCGCGACCCTTGAGCCGGAGCTTGAGGACGTGTTACGCGTCCTCGGTGCCAAGCGCTGGGATGTCCTGGTGAAAGTGGGCTTACCACGATCCATGCCCTACTTTTTTGGCTCGCTCAAGGTCGCCATTACCCTGGCCTTCGTTGGCACAACTGTGTCTGAGATGACCGCCTCGAACGAGGGCATTGGTTACCTGCTGATATCTGCAGGTTCGGCCATGCAAATGGGATTAGCCTTTGGCGGCTTGGTGGTTGTTGGGGTGATGGCCATGGCGATGTATGAAATTTTTGATTACATCGAACGCCACACCACAGGCTGGGCCCACCGCGGCTCACAACATTGATCGATTGGCAAGCGCACACTGCGCTGCCGCCAAGTCCCATCCAGCCCAGCCGCAACTCTTAAAAAAGACGGTTGGGCGCGTCGACAACTCAGGGGCGCACCATGCCGGCGGTCGGGCAATGATGTGCGCCAGTGAGGGCAACGCGGCAACATCAATGTTGGCCTGTAGCAAGTCACCGGCTTCATGAGCCGCATCAGGCGTATCAACGACTAACTGCGCTGTACTGGCCAGTGTTTGACAAACACTCACAGACCACTCACTCATCTTAGGTGTAAACGCACCAACGGCAGCCACAAAGCTGCCGACTGCGGGAACCTCGTGCATCACAGGCCCACTCGCGGTGGTCGTCGTCACCACATAGGTACACTGCCCAAGGACCGTATTGGGATCATCAACACCTTGGGCATGTAAGCCGCGGTCCTGCGCATATGCCACCAAAGCATCGACACTCGCGGGCGAACGCGACGCGACTAAAAACGTATCGATCCCCAGACCCTCATGAAAGGCATCCAGATGCGCGCGTCCTTGCACGCCTGCACCAACGATCAACATGGGGCCCTTCGCTGTGAAACCCGTGACCTGAGCCGCAAGCAAAGAGACCGCAGCGGTGCGTCTCGCGGTGACGGTCGGACCAGTCAGCACCATTTGCCGCTCCCCCGTTTCGGGGTCAAACACCAAGACATCTCCCTGAATGGCAGGCAAACCTCGCCCCGTGTTCTCTGAGACCACGGTAATGTTTTTACTCATCAATGCATGTCGCCCAACGGCGGGCATCACGAGCAATCGTCCACCCGTGACCATCGGCAGGATCTGGCGTGGCGGGACATAGGTCGCTGCGTCCCTCAGAACAGCCAATAGCGCACGGGTCATCTCCTCATAGGGCAAGACCTGTTCAGTTTGAGCGGCATCGAGGATCATGGCTTCACAGTACCCATTGTGTTTATTGTTTGATTGCGGCGGCGTTGGCTCGCCGCGACCCCGGCCAAAAGCAAAGCAGCGGCGAGGAACATCCACTCTTTATCAGGTCGATCGGCAGGCATCTCGACTGCCACCACCTCGAAGCCCTGTTCAAAGCCCAACTTCTCGGCACGACTGCCGAATTTGACCTGCATGATGCGCATGCGATCGCCCTCTGGCATGACCATCAAGCCCGCATTTTTAAGTCTTTCACGCGCGGGACCCGCTTCGCCGAGAGGCAGTAAGACACCCTTCTTGATTTCTTTGCCATCCAAATTGATGCCCTCAATCCACAAACGCTTGGATGTGTTTGCTGGTGCGGCCTCGATCAGCTGCGTCAACTGACTAGCAGGGACGTTTTCATACGGGGGATAGACCATGTCCCACCAAAAACCAGGGCGGAATAATGTGAACGCGACCAGCAGAAGTGCCGCACTCTCGTACCACCTAGAGCGCACAAGAAAATAGCCCTGCGTTGCGGCTGCGAATACCAACATCGCCACCGTTGCACTGACCACGGTCAGCAGCAAATGAAACGGCCCATCCAAGCCGATCATCAACAGTTGGGTATTGAAGATGAATAAGAACGGCAAAATCGCCGTGCGCATGCTGTAGAAAAATGCAGTCACGCCAGTCTTGATTGGATCTGACTTGGCAATCGCAGCGGCGGCAAACGAGGCTAACCCAACCGGCGGCGTCACATCAGCCATCAGGCCAAAGTAAAAGACAAACATGTGCACTGCAATCAGCGGCACGATCAAGCCGCTCTGCGCGCCTAACTCCACCACCACAGGTGCCATCAGAGTTGACACCACGATGTAGTTGGCCGTCGTGGGTAGTCCCATCCCCAAAATCAAACTGATGATGGCGACTAAAACCAACATCAACATCAGATTGCCACCGGACAACAGCTCAACCAGCTCCGTCATCACAAGACCGATGCCTGTGAGCGATACCGTACCCACGATGATGCCAGCCGCAGCGGTTGCCACACCGATACCAATCATGTTGCGGGCACCCGTTGCCAATCCGTCGAGCAACTCCCGAAAGCCCAAGCCAAAAGCGGATGACAAGCTGCCCTCGCCGCGGAACATCGCTGAAATCGGACGTTGCGTCAACATGACAAAAATCATGAACAGGGTCGCCCAAAACGCCGACAGGCCTGGCGACAACTGCTCAACCATCAGGCACCAAATCAACACCACAATAGACAGCAAATAATGCAGACCAGACTTCAATGTGGGTGCCGCCGCCGGTAGCTCAAACACCGGGCTGTTTGGGTCATCCAACTCTAGGACTGGCTGTCTGGCACCAAACCACAACAAGGCCAAGTAACCAGCCAACAGACCGACTGCGATGACATAGGCTGCGGCGTCGCCAGCGACCCCCTTGATCCACCCCACACCGTAATAAATCGCGCCGCACAACACAAGCAAACCCGAAACCGTCAAACCAAATGACAGCAAGCGACTAGAAGCGGTGCTGCTCCCATGACGCGGCAAGCCCTTCATATCGGCCTTCAGGGCTTCGAGGTGAACGATGTACAGCAACGCAATGTATGAGATGACCGCGGGCAGGAATGCGTGCTTCATGACCTCGATGTAAGGAATACCCACGTACTCGACCATCAAAAATGCAGCAGCCCCCATGACAGGCGGCATCAACTGGCCATTGACTGAACTGGATACTTCGACGGCACCCGCTTGGTCAGGGCGATAGCCCACGCGCTTCATGAGCGGTATGGTGAACGTACCAGTGGTCACTACGTTGGCGATTGAGGAGCCAGAAATAATGCCGGTCGCGGCGGATGAAAGCACCGCTGCCTTCGCAGGGCCACCGCGCAGGTGCCCCAACAAAGCGAACGCCGACTTGATAAAGTAATTGCCGGCGCCTGCTTTATCGAGCAAAGAACCAAACAGGACGAATAAGAAAATGAATCCGCTGGAAACACCCAGCGCCACACCAAACACACCCTCTGTGGTGAGCCATTGGTGACTCATAGCTCGGCTGATCGAGAATCCACGGTGCGCAATCATGTCAGGCATATAGGGGCCACCAAATGTGTAGCCTAAGAACACCAAGGCCACAATCACCATGGGCAGACCCAAGACACGACGCGTCGCCTCCAGTAACAAGCCGATACCGACCATGCCCGCCACCATATCGATAAGGATGGGCTGCCCCGGGCGCGTCGCCAGCTCGCGATAAAAAATGAACAGATACAGGCCGCAGAATGTTGCAGCCCCCGCCAGCAGCCAGTCCGATAGCGGAATCACGTTGCGCGGAGAGCGCTTGAACGCGGGGTAAGACAAATACGCCAACAACAGGGCAAAACCGAGGTGAATGGATCGAGATTCGGTGTCATTGAACACAAACACCCCCGTGCTGTAGGGGAGCGGTGATGCAATCCAGAGTTGAAACAAAGACCAAGTAATCGCAAGTCCGATCAGGAGACGCGCCAACAAGGGTCCAGGCCTACGCCCGCCCAAATCATTCTCGACCACGAGTTTTTGCACGTCGACGGGGACCGTTGAACCATTCTTCTTGATCGTTGACATAGATTAATTTTCACAACACAACCGTTGAAACAAGGACAGCATCCAACGGGATGCTGTCCTGCTTGATTCAGACGAACTCTGGAAAATCCGTCACTAAGTGACGGTGCTGAACCTTACATCCAGCCTTTTTCCTTGTAGTACTTGACCGCACCGGGATGCAGGGGTGCTGACAAACCGTCTTTGATCATGTTCTTGGGATCCAAGTTTGCAAATGCAGGGTGCAACTTCTTGAACTCATCAAAGTTCTCGAAGACAGACTTGACCAAGGTGTAAACCATGTCGTCCGATGCGTTTGCAGACGTGACGAACGAAGCCAACACGCCATAGGTTGGTGTGGCATCAGGGTGACCCGCATACAAACCGCCGGGGATGTTGGACTTCGCGTAGAAGCTGTTTTCTTTGACCAACTTGTCCACGGCTGCACCAGTCAAGGGAACCAGCTTGGCGCCACAAGTCGTGATGGGATCTTGGATGTTAGCGGCGGGGTGTCCTACGCCATAGAAGAAACCGTCAATCTTGTTGTCACACAGTGCAGCACCGTGCTCGTCCGCCTTCAACTCAGTGGCTAAACCAAAGTTAGCTTTGGTCCAACCCATCGCGCCCAACAAGACATCCATCGATGCTGCGGTGCCTGAACCAGGGTTACCCACGTTGAAGCGCTTACCCTTGAAATCTTCAAACTTGCTGACATTCGCTTCTTTGCGTGACAAGACCGTGAAGGGCTCGGGGTGGATAGAGAAGACGGCGCGCAATTCTTTAACAGGACTATCCTTGAAACGGTTGCTACCATTGAAGGCATGGTACTGCCAGTCAGACTGGGCAACGCCAAAGTCCAATTCGCCGGCCGCGATGGTGTTGATGTTGAACACGGAGCCACCGGTTGACTCCACAGAGCAACGGATACCGTGGTTCTTGCGATCTTTATTTACCAAACGGCAAATCGCGCCGCCCGCAGCGTAGTAAACGCCTGTCACACCACCGGTACCGATAGTCATGAATTTCTGCTGTGCATGCGCAGCACCCATGGGCGCGGTCATCGCGACGGCGAACGCAGCCGCACTCAGTGCCGCAGCGGATATGCGTGAAAGCTTTTTCATAGTTTCTCCTTGATTTAAATTTCGGGATTTTTTCCCATCGTATGTGCCGAGGGCGAAGGCATAGCCTTTGCTCCAGACTTTTATTCGCAACGCAATGAAATCGGACGTCATACCCGAGTCAATTGAATTGCAGAATTGATTGACGCATCAAGCAAAGAGACAATCTCTTCGATATCCGCCGTTGTTGAAATGAATGGTGGTGCCAACAGCACATGGTCACCACGAACACCGTCGATGGTGCCTCCCATTGGGTATACCATCAACCCCCGCTTCATGGCTTCCGATTTGATGCGCGCATGCAGTCGCAATGAGGGGTCAAACCATTGCTTCGTATCACGATCGGTAACCAGCTCGACGCCCCAAAAGAGTCCACGACCACGGATATCACCAACGTGGGGGTGCGCGTCAAAGTGTTGATGCAAGGCCTGTGATAAGTCAGTGCCTCGCTCCCGCACACGTGACAACAGATCATCGCGGGCGATCACCTGTTGAACGGCTAA
>Ga0102812_10000584_pt1 | contig 25931 bp, 22 predicted proteins | sample ColrivemetaGS713_FD_79334 | JGI IMG/M metagenome (GOLD analysis project Ga0102812, IMG submission 79334) | Estuarine microbial communities from the Columbia River estuary - Flood tide ETM metaG S.713 | ecosystem: Environmental > Aquatic > Marine > Intertidal zone > Estuary | place: USA...
AGGGCGTCCATCTTTTGCGCACGGGAAATACGCGGCACCATCTCCATCGCGATGACGCTCGCGCCTTTGTCGGCAGCGGTTTTCATCAGATCGGCATTAGCGCCGGGATTGAAGAAGGAAATCAGGGTCTGGCCATCGGACAGGCGCTTGACCTCGGCATCGGTCGGCACACGGACCTTGACGACGATCTCGGCCTCTTTCCACAGGGCGGCGGCGGTTTTCACGACCTTAACGCCAGCTTCGGCATACATCGCATCCGAAAAGCCGGATTTTTCGCCAGCGCCGGTTTCGATCAGGCAGTCATGCCCCAGTTTCTGCAAATCGCGTGCAGAGGCAGGCGTCATCGCAACGCGATTTTCGCCGTCGATAATTTCCTTAGGTGCGCCGATTTTCACGGGCAATTCCCCCTCTTGGTCCAGAACGTCCCGAAGGAGTAGAGCGCGCAAGAATATTTCACAAGCGCCCCCAGCCCCTTTGCGACAATTTTACCGCTAACGACGACGCTGCGTCAGGAAATTTACACCCAACGACGGGTCTTTTCGCAGTAGCGGGCGAATTCCGCGCGGAACTTGCGGCGCAGCCTGTCCTCTTCGGCAAGGATGAAATGGCGTTCGATCCACCAGACGAAAATCGGGACAAGCGGCATCGCCAAAGGCGCGTCAAACCGCAGGATCAGCCCCAGCAAAACCATGGCATCGCCCAGATAGATCGGGTTCCGCATTCGTTTGAAAATGCCGGACTGGACCAGATGCCCTGCCTCGCGGTGCGGGATCACCGTGGTGCGCCATTTGCGCATTTCTGTCACCGCCAGCAGCATCAGGATCAGCCCGCCGCCGATGCAGATGCCCGCCGCGAAATCGGACCATGCGCCACCAAAGCTCAGGCCATAGGGATCGCGAAGGCCGATCTGATAGGCGGCAACGCAATAAAGGAACAGCCAGACGGGGGGAATATCAATCCATTTCATGACGAGACTGTGCCGCGAATTGCCGGACTTGTCATCAGCCGAACACGGGGCCAAGCTGCGACAAAATCGGAGGGCACCATGGAACATAGCGGCAGACATGCGCTGGTCACAGGCGGCGGCACAGGGATCGGGCTGGCGATTGCCCGCGCACTGGCCGAGGCGGGGGCCAAGGTCACGATCACGGGGCGCAATGCACACGCCCTGCAAACCGCCGCCGAAAGCCATCCCAATCTGCATCCCCTGGTCATGGATGTGACCGACGAGGCGGCGGTCAGGTCAGGCATTGCTGCCGCCGCCGATCGCCATGGCCCGGTATCCATCTGTATCGCGAATGCCGGTATTGCCGAGGGCGTTGCCTTTCGCAAAATGACCCTCGCCCAGTGGCGCGCCACCCAGACCACCAATCTGGATGGTGTTTTCCTGACGCTTCAGGCCGCGATGGCCACACTGGGCCGCGATGATTGGGGGCGGATGATCGCGATTTCGTCGATCGCGGGCGTGCGCGGGCTCAAGGGCGCTGTGCATTACACAGCTTCGAAACACGGGGTGATCGGTCTGATCCGCGGGTTGTCCGAAGAATACATGGGGTCCAACATCACCTTTAACGCGCTCTGTCCGGGCTATGTCGATACCCCGATTGTCACGCGAAACGCTGCCGCGATTTCGACCCAGACAGGGATCACGGCGGAACAAGCGACCGACGCCCTCGCCCGTGCAAACCGCCACAAGAAACTGCTCGAGGTGGACGAAATCGCCGCCGCCGCCCTTTGGTTGTGTTCGCATGGCGCGCGCAGCGTGAACGGGCAATCCATCCAGATTGCGGGTGGGCAGGTTTCCTGATCAAGACCCAAGTTCTGCCGCCCGCCTTCTGGACTCTGCCAAAGATCGGCGTAACGTCCGGCTGAAGTGGGAGAGTCCTTATGTCTGATTTCGAAGCAACCAAAGCCCTGTTCGACCTGCCCGATGGCATGATCTATCTGGATGGCAACAGCCTCGGCCCTTTGCCAAAGGCCGCCGCCGCCCGCGTGGCGCGCACGGTGACGGATGAATGGGGCAAGATGCTCATCACCGGCTGGAACAAGGCGGGCTGGATGGCCCAGCCGACCGCCATTGGCGACCGGATCGCACGGCTGATCGGCGCCGAAGCGGGCCATGTCGTGATGGGCGACACTCTGTCGATCAAGGTCTATCAGGCGCTGGCATCTGCGCTCGAACTCAACCCGCACCGCAAGGTGGTTCTGACCGATTCAGGGAACTTCCCCTCGGACATCTATATGGCCGAAGGGTTGCTCAAATCCTTGGGCAAGGATTACGAACTGCGGGTCGTCGCCCCTGAAGATGTGCGCAAGAACATCACCGAGGAAATCGCGGTCACCATGCTGACCGAGGTCGACTATCGCACCGGCCGTAAACACGACATGAAACATCTGACCGAACGTGCCCATGCAGCAGGCGCGCTGACAGTCTGGGATTTGGCCCATTCGGCGGGGGCTTTTGCGGTGGACCTGCATGGATGCCACGCCGACTTTGCTGTCGGCTGCACTTATAAATATCTGAACGGCGGTCCGGGGTCGCCCGCGTTTATCTATGTCGCTCCGCGCCACGCCGACCGTGTGCGCCCTGCACTGTCAGGCTGGTTGGGACATGAAAGCCCCTTTGCCTTTGATCTATCTTACAGACCTGGTCACGGGATCGAACGGATGCGGGTCGGCACCCCGCCGGTTATCGCGCTCGCCGCGTTGGAAACCGCGCTCGATATCTGGGACATGGTTGATATGTCCGCGGTCCGGTCGCGGTCGATCATGCTGTCGGAACGGTTCATCGAAGGGGTCGAGGCCGCCTGCCTTATGCTGACACTCGCATCACCCCGCGACGCCGCCCAGCGCGGCAGTCAGGTGTCATTTGCCTTTGAAGAAGGCTATGCCGCGATGCAGGCCCTGATCGCGCGGGGGGTCATCGGTGATTTCCGCGCGCCCGATATCATGCGGTTCGGATTTACCCCGCTCTATATCGATCTGAACGATGTCGATCGGGCAGTCGGAATCATCGCGGATGTGATGCAAAACAAGCTTTGGGATCGCCCCGAATACAAGGCGCGGGCGCGGGTGACGTGATCCGGCCCTATCGCGCCGAGGATCGCGCGGCGGCGAAACTGGTGTTCTATCGGGCCGTGCGCGAAGGTGCGGCGGCCCATTATTCCGATGCCGAACGCGCGGCTTGGGCACCCTCCCCCGAACCGGATCTGACAATCCCTGACAAACTGCTCGACCAGTGGTGCCTTGTGGCCGAAGACGGCGGGCGCATGACGGGTTTCATGTCGATGGACCATACCGGTTACCTCGACATGGCGTTTGTGATCCCCGAAGTCATGGGAAATGGCACCGCCGCCGCGCTCTATGACGCGCTGATGGACACCGCCCGCGCCAACGGGCTGTCGCGGTTCACCGTGCGCGCCGCGCATCAATCCCATCGGTTTCTGTCGCGGCGGGGTTGGCAGGTGGACCGGTTCGAACGCTATGGGGCCGACGGGCAGGTCTATGACGTGTTTCATATGGTGCTGGACGAAAGCGCCGCTTGATTTGGCATGACCGGTCGGGATAGGGTCCGGTCATGTCGGAAAAAACCCTCCTTTGTCGCCCGCAGGGCTGGATCGCGGTCTGGAAACGGATGGCCTGCATGACTGCGAAGAATTCGAAAATCGGGCGCTAACCGCCTGTATTTTCAATTTTTCCTGACGGAGCCCAAAATGTCCAAACCTATCAATCCCGCCGATCATGGCGCGCAAATGTCGTTCGACGGCCGGATGTCTTATACCGATTACCTCGGTCTTGACGCGGTCCTATCCGCGCAGAACCCGCTGTCCAGTGCTCATGACGAACTGCTGTTCATCATCCAGCACCAGACCTCCGAACTTTGGATGCGACTGGCGATCCACGAAATAGCCGCAGCGCGTCGGTTGCTGCTTTCGGAAACCCCGACACCTGCGTTCAAGATGCTGGCGCGGGTGGCGCGGATCTTTGAACAGTTGAATTCCGCTTGGGATGTGCTGCGCACCATGACCCCATCGGATTACACCCAATTTCGCGATGACTTGGGGCAATCTTCGGGGTTTCAAAGTGCGCAGTATCGCATGATCGAATTCATGCTGGGAACCGGAATGCCAATATGCTGCGGCCCCACGCCCATCGGCCCGATCTTGTGGCCGGGTTGACGGCGGAACTGGCGGAACCTTCGCTTTACGATGCGGCGCTAATGTTGCTGCATAAGGTGCACCCCCTGCCTGATGCGGTTTTGAACCGCGACCGGTCCGCGCCCTATGCCCCCTCGCCCGAGGTGGAGGCGGCTTGGACCAAGGTGTATCAATCCCCCGAAACCCATTGGCAGCTCTATGAACTCGCCGAAAAGCTGGTGGATTTCGAAGACTACTTCCGCCGCTGGCGGTTCAACCACGTCACCACCGTTGAACGGGTGATCGGGTTCAAGCGCGGCACAGGGGGCACGGGCGGGGTCGATTATCTGAAACGGATGCTGTCGGTCGAACTCTTCCCCGAACTTTGGCACTTGCGGACTGCGCTTTGATTTGACCAGCCGCGGGGCAGGCGCCCCCTGCCCCGCGGAAATTGTCGCAAGGTCAATCTCGATCGCGGTGCGGCACCGATGACATTCGGCCAAACCACCCTATATTCTACCCAATAACTTTCTATGGGCTGCAATAGGGATAGAACCATGGCGACCACCCTCAGGATCAATGGCGCGACGCATACCGTCGACTTGCCGGACAATGTGCCCTTGCTTTGGGTGCTACGCGACGAAATCGGCCTGACCGGCACCAAATTCGGCTGCGGGGTCGCGGCCTGTGGTGCCTGCACCGTCCAGATTGATGGCGAGGCGGTGCGGTCCTGTCAGGTCGCCTTGGCCGATGTCTGGGGCGAGGTCACGACCATCGAAGGTTTGGGTGCGCCCGACAATCTGGCGGTGATCCAGCAGGCATGGCTCGATCATCAAGTCGCCCAATGCGGCTACTGCCAGTCGGGCCAGATCATGCAGGCCGCAGCGCTTTTGGCCAGCAACCCAGCCCCGACCGACGATGACATCGACGCCGCGATGCAGGGCAACCTGTGCCGCTGCGGAACCTATCCGCGCATCCGCGCCGCAATCCATGACGCCGCATCCCGGATCGGAGGATAACCCATGTCCCGCATTGGTAAAATTGCACGACGCACATTCCTGTTCGGCACGGTCGCCATCGCTGGCGGCGTCGCTTTCGGTGTCTACAAACTGAAAGAAGAGGCCCCCAACCCGCTGACCCCCGGCGAAGGCGAGGTCACGCTGAACCCCTTCATCCTGATCAATCAAGACGGCGTCACCCTGATCGCCCCCAAGGCCGAAATGGGGCAAGGCGTGCATACGACATGGGCCGCCCTTCTGGCCGAAGAGCTCGACGTCGATCTGGATCAGGTCCGCGTCCTGCACGGCCCGCCCGCCAAAGCCTATTACAATTCCGCGCTGTTCGGGTCGGCCCTGCCCTTCCTCGACTACAAGGTCGGCGATTTTCAGGAAGGCATGCGCCATTTCATCGGCGATGCGGCGAAACTCCTCAGCCTGCAGCTCACCGGTGGGTCGACCTCGATGCGTGACGGCTATGAACGGATGCGCGAAGCAGGCGCGACGGTGCGCGAGACCTTCAAACTCGTTGCGGCAAAGCGGTTGGGGGTCACGGTCGGTGAACTCCGGACCGAAGGGGGCAACGTAATCGCGGGCGACGGGACCACGCTGTCCTATGTCGATCTGGCCGCCGAAGCCGCCGAAATCGACCCGCCCAAAGTGGCGCTGCGCCCTGCATCAGAATGGCGGATCCTGGGCAAATCGCAGCCCCGCGTCGATATGGTCGGCAAGGTCACGGGCACCGCACAATTCGGGATCGACGCCCGGCCAGAGGGCCTTCGTTTTGCCACCGTGCGGATGAACCCGCGCCGGTCGGGCATGATCAGCTTTGATCCTTCGGCCGCGCTGACCATGGACGGGGTCGAAAAGATCATCGATCTGGGCGACGGGATCGCCGTTGTGGCCAGCAACACATGGCTAGCCATGCAGGCGGCAGAGGCTGTCGAGATCGAATGGGCCGTGGCCGATTATCCGCCCGAAATGGACGGGATCATGGGCCAGATCGCAGCAGCCTTTGACGGCGAAGTTAACGCCACGCCGCGCGATGACGGCAAGCCGGATGCCGCGCACGAAGGCACTGAAATCACAGCGGAATATACCATTCCCTTCCTCGCCCACGCCACGATGGAGCCGATGAACGCAACCGCGCTTTTCACCGGCGATGCCCTGACGATCTGGTCGGGCAATCAAGCCCCCGTGATGGTGCGCGACAAATGCGCCGAGGCCGTCGGTCTGCCGCCCGAACAGGTCACCGTCCACACCACGCTGATGGGCGGTGGGTTCGGGCGCAGGGCCGAGGCGGACTTTTCCATTCTCGCCGCGCGGGTCGCCCGCGAAATGCCTGACACTCCGGTCAAGGTGACCTGGTCGCGTGAAGAGGACATGACCCACGACATGTATCGCCCCGCCGCCATCGCGCGGTTCCGCGGCATCGTGCAGGACGGTCAGGCGATCCTGCTGGATGGGCAGGTGGCCGCCCCTTCGGTGTCCAAACAATCCGGCAAACGTTCGTCGGGGTCGGAAATGCCGGGCCCGGACCGGGAAACGTTGGCGGGGTCGTTCGACCAGCCCTATGGCATCCCGAATTTCCGGATGCGCGGATATCTGGCCGACCTGTCGGTCCCTGTCGGGTTCTGGCGGTCAGTCGGCAATTCGATGAACGGGTTCTTCTTTGACACGTTTATCGACGAAATGGCCCATGCGGCGGGCCGCGACCCGTTACATTTCCGGCTCGAACTGATCCGCCGCGAACATGAACCATCGGCAAAGCTGATCGAGGCCGTGGCCGAGATGAGCAATTGGTCCGGCCCGAAACCCGCGGGCGTCGGGCGTGGGGTAGCCTTTACCTATTCCTTCGGGACCCCTGTCGCCGAAGTGATCGAGGTGGCCCAGACCCCAAGCGGGATCAAGCTGACCAACTGCTGGATCGCCTGCGATCCCGGCGTTGCCCTCGACCCGTCGATCATCGAGGCGCAAATGATCGGTGGCGCGATTTATGGCCTGAGTGCGGCAATGCAAGAGAAGATCACCTTCGAAGATGGGGCCGCGGTTCAGCAAAACTTCCCCGATTATGACGCAATGCGCATCCACACCGCCCCGAAATTCGAGGTTCAGATCCTGCAGAACAATCGCTTTATCGGCGGCGTTGGCGAACCCGGCACCCCCCCTGCTGCGGCGGCATTGGGCAACGCGATCTTTGACCTGACCGGACAGCGAATCAGGCAACTTCCTCTGAATGAATCGGTCAATTTTTCCGGATAATTCCACTTATACCGAAGAAGTATACTGATTTCGCGTTTAGGTTATGAACACGTAACCTGAGTGAGAATGAGAAGGCAAACTTGTGGCAGATGCCCTAAGTTTGCCTTTTTTCACATAAGCCTGACACATTTTGCCCGATTCTTGTCACCCGGTTGACCGTGGCCCAACCAACTACGGCCCTAACCGGAAATTAAAAAACAGCCTGTAGCAATGCGTGAAAACCGTCGGACCTTTCGACGGAAATGCAAAAAGTGTGAGGCGTTAAAGTGGCAGACTATTTGATTAACTGGAATGCGACGACTGCAAACGGGTCCTATAGCCTAACCGGCACCCCCGGTTCGATTGGCTATACGGTGACGACCCCGACCAATGTCGCAGGGCAAACCGCCACCGCCTACTCTTCTGGTACCCCTTCCGCCCCTGCACTTTGGGTTTCGGGGATCAGCGAACCGGTTGTGACAACCATCAATTTTGCTAGCCCCGTTCAGGGTCTGAACTTTGACATCTACGACATCGACTTTTCCGCCGGTGGCTGGGACGACAAGCTGACCATCATCGCGCTAGACGCCCAAGGAAATCAGGTTCCGATCACCTGGTCCGGGCTGGATGCCTATAACTCGGCCTCTGGCAATACGCTGAACGCAGACGGAAGCTTTAGCGGCGGCGTTGAAACGGTCGGCGCAGCCGACACCGCCCACGCCTATATCGCCTCGCCCATCGTTTCGATCCAGTTCATCTTTGACAACGGCGAAAGCTGGGCCACTTCGGGCATGTTCGGGATCGGGAACATCACTCTCGACAAGGCCGTGCTGGATTACACTGTCGAAGGCGGATCGGGCAACGATCTGATCGATTTCAACTACGTCGGTGACCCCGAAGGCGACAAGATCGACCATACCGATGGGCTCGGCGGCACACAAAATGACCTCGTCTATGCCTATGGTGGCAATGATACGATCTATTCCGGAGCCGGAAATGACACGATCTATGGCGGCACCGGCAACGATCTGGCCGATGGTGGCGACGGAGCAGACGTCATTTACGGTGACGCAGGCGACGACCGTTTAATTGGCAATGGCGGCGCTGACAGCCTCTTTGGCGGGACGGGCAATGATAGCCTTTATGGCGGTCTTGCTGGTGACTACATGGACGGCGGCGCCAATGATGACCTCCTTTATGGGGGGGATGGCAACGATAGTCTCTTTGGCGGAACCGGCAACGACAGGCTATATGGCGAAGCTGGCAACGACACGCTCGATGGCGGCACCGGCAATGACAGCCTTTATGGCGGTGATGGTGACGACACGCTCTATGCCGGCGCGGGCAACGATTTGCTCGACGGCGGGATCGGGGACGACTTCCTCTACGCAGGCGGATCGGGGATCATTGGCGACAACACCATGTATGGTGGCGCGGGCAACGATACCTTTGTCGGCGGCGACTATACGGACTCGATCTTTGGTGGAAACGACAACGATGTAATCACTGGCGGCGCTGGCAATGATTATCTGGACGGGGATAGCGGCAGCGACACGATTTACGCAGGAACCGGCAACGACACGCTGGTCGGGGACGACGGCAACGACGCACTTTATGGCGGTGACGGCAACGATGGCATATATGCCTCGTCTGGCAACAACCTTGCCGATGGTGGCCTTGGCAATGACTCCATCTACATGGGAACCGGCAATGACACCGTCTATGGCGGTGATGGCAATGACATTCTCTATGGCGGAGACGGAAACGACAGTCTGACCGGCGACGCTGGGAACGACACGCTGTATTTCGGCGCGGGCGACGACATGCAGCTGGGCAACGGCGAAGCTGGCGACGACCTGATGTATGGCGGCACTGGCAACGACATCCTGTCGGGCGGTCTGGGGAATGACACCGTCTATGGCGATGATGGCAATGACGCGCTTGAAGGCGGCGATGGGACCGACATCCTTTATGGCGGCGCGGGCAACGACTATCTGGCAGGCTTTGACGTATCGGGCCTTACGATCGAAGGGCCTGCGGGCAACTTGGCCCCCCCTGTCGGATCAGATGACGGGTCTGCAGATACGCTCGTCGGCGGCGCCGGCAACGACATCGTTCTGGGCGGCGCGGGCAATGACTATATCGTCGCCGGATCTGGCGATACGATCGTCGCAGGCGACGATTCCGACACGATCATCGTCGATGCCAACGAAGTCGATAACGCGGGCGGCAAAACCTCGGCGATTTCTGTCGATGGTGGCACTGGCGGCGCAACTGATTTCGACACGCTCGATCTGTCGCAGTTCACCAAGATCCTGAACTGGACCAAGACGCTTGACGCCGATGGCGACAGCTATTCCGGCACGGTTCAGGTTGTCGACAGCCTCGGCAATATCAAGACGATCACCTATTCCGAGATCGAAAAGATCATCCTGCCGCTCGATGGTTCGATCAGCGGCACCGCAGGCGACGACCTGATCGACGGCAGCTATACCGGCGACCCGCAAGGCGACATGGTCGACAACAATGACGCGGTTCTTGCAGGCGATGTCGGCAACGATGACCTGATCCTTGCAGGGGCAGGCAATGACACCGTCTATGCCGCGAATGGCAATGACGAGGTCTGGGCCGGGACTGGTAACGACACCGTCTATGGCGGCGTCGGCAATGACACGCTTTATGCCGAAGACGGGAATGACTTTGTCGACGGCGGCGATGGCAATGACCTGATCACGGGCGGTATTGGCAATGACTCTGTCATTGGCGGGGCCGGAAACGACTGGATCGACGGCGAAGCGGGCAATGACACCATCGCCGGTGGTTCCGGCGTCGACACGATCTATGGCGGCGATGGCCTGGATGCGCTGAACGGCGGCGACGACAACGACATCATCTTTGGCGGCACCGGCAACGACAGCATCGAAGGCGACCTTGGCGACGACAGCCTGTCGGGCGGCTTTGACAACGACTTTGTCGCAGGCGGGGTCGGCAACGATACTGTCTATGGCGACGAAGGCAATGACACCGTTCATGGCGGCGAAGGTAACGACGAAGTCTATGGCGGCGTTGGCGAAGACCAGGTCTATGGCGACGCTGGCGACGACTTTATGCAGGGTTCTCTGGGCAATGACGTGCTCTATGGTGGCACCGGCAACGATAGCATCGACGGTGGCGACGACAACGACACGCTCTATGGCGGCGACGGCAACGACCTTGTTATGGGTGGCAATGGCAATGACACGCTTTATGGCGGGATCGGCGATGACACTCTGTGGTCTGGTGAAGGCAATGACATTCTGCATTCCGACGCCGGCAATGACATTATGGTCGGCGAAGGCGGCGACGACACTTTTGTCGTGCTCGACGGGTTCGGCACCGACTCGATCAAAGGGGACGAGACCGGCGAAACCAATGGCGACACGCTCGACCTGTCCGGTGTCACAGCCGATCTGACGATCGATCTGACCAGCTTCGACCCCGAAGAAGGCATCGTCACCGACGGGACAAACTCGGCCACTTTCCAAGAGATCGAGAATATCATCCTTGGTTCGGGCAACGACACAATCGTTCTGGCTGACGGGTCAGGCGACGACGTGGTGGGTGGCTTTACTGCGCCGACCCCGGATGGCGACGGGACCTACACCGGCACCGATATGCTGGACGTGAGCAGCCTGACGAATGCAAACGGCGATCCGGTCAACGTCAACGACGTGACAGTCACAAACGATGGCGCCGGAAACGCGGTTCTGTCCTTCCCCAATGGCGAAAGCATCACTTTGCTCGGCGTTTCGCCGGTCTTGCTTGCGAACCCCTTTGCCCTGAATGCCATCGGTATTCCGCTCAGTGACGGCACCGTCGAAGGCACAGCGGGCGACGACATCATCGACGGATCCTATACCGGCGACCCCGATGGGGACATGGTCGATGGCAATGATGCCGTTCTGACCGGCCACAGTGGCAATGACGACCTTATCGATGCGGGTGCGGGCAATGACTCGGTGACCGCCGGCGGAGGCAACGACACCGTCTATGGCGGCACCGGCAACGACACGGTCAATGCGGGCGCCAATAACGACACGGTCTATGGTGGCACCGGCAACGACTACCTCGCCGGCTCCGACGGTAACGATATTCTCTACGGCGACGGCGACCAGGATACGCTCCTCGGCGACGGCGGGAATGACATCCTTTATGGCGGCGACGGCAACGACGTTCTAGACGGTGGGGCTAATACCGACACTGTCTACGGCGGCGCGGGCAACGACACCATCTTGGCAAGTACCGGCGCGAACGAGCAGAACTATGGTGGCGACGGCACAGATACCTATGACATCGCTGGCTCGTCGGTTTCCACTGTCGACTTCAACGTCGTGCTGGATGGCACGGGTACGCTCGGTGTTACCTGGTCAGGCATCGAAAACGTCATTGGCGGCAGCGGAAATGACACAATCGTTGGCAACGCCGACAATAACGTTCTGACAGGCAATGCTGGCAACGACAGCATCTATGGCGGTGACGGCAACGACCAGATTTCCGGCGGCCAAGGCGACGACACGCTGGTTTCGGGTGCCGGCAATGATGTCCTGCACGGCGACGATGGCAACGACCAGATTTCGATGTGGGAAGGTGACAACACCGCCTACGGCGACGCTGGCAATGATACGGTCATTGGTGGCCTCGGCGTCGACACGATCTATGGTGGCACCGGCGACGACCTGATGTTCGGCGGCGAAAGCGATGACATCATCGACGGCGGCACGGGCAACGACATCATCAACGGCGGCGCTGGGGCGGATACCCTGACCGGCGGCGATGACGCGGACCGTTTCGTCATGGAAACCGGCTTTGGCAGCGACACGATTGTCGGCGGCGAAGGCGGTCTGGACAACGATACGATCTGGTCGACTGTCGGAACCGACGTCACGATCACCCTGTCTGGCGACGAAGCAGGCACGATCTCTGACGGTGCATCGACCGCCTCGTTCACCGAGATCGAGGTATTCGACCTTGGCGCGGGCAACGACACAGTCGATGGTTCGGCCTCGGGCGCGGCGATGACCGTCTATGGCGGTGCGGGCGTAGATGATATCACCGGTGGTTCCGATGCCGACGTTCTGTTCGGCGGGTTGGGCGACGATATCATCGCCGGTGGAGAAGGTGCCGATACGCTTTCGGGCGATGCCGGCAACGACACCATCACCTTTGCCGAAGGCGACACAGTGTCGGGCGGAACCGGTGACGATCTCTTTGTCCTCAACGATCTGGGCGAGCCGACCAATGGCACGATCACTGTAACCGGTGGCGATGGCTCGGAAACCCTTGGTGGCGGCGATACGCTGCAACTGGGTGACCTTGCGGATATGTCGACGTTGAACATCACCTCGACCACGGTGAATTCCAGCGGCAACACGAGTTATTCGGGTTCGATCACGCTGGACGACGGCACGATCCTGAACTTCAGCGAGATCGAGAATATCATCTGCTTTACCCCCGGCACGCGGATCGCGACGCCAAAGGGTCTGCGGAATATCGAGGACCTGAAGGTCGGTGATTACGTCGTAACGCGCGACCACGGGCTGCAGCCGATCCGCTGGATCAAGTCGCGCACCGTTCCGGCCATCGACCGCTTTGCACCGGTTCGGATCCGTCCGGGCGTCGTTGTGGGTCAGGACCGCGATCTGCTTGTATCGCCCCAGCACCGGATGTTGTTCCAAGGCTATCGTGCCGAACTGTTGTTCGGCGAAAGCGAAGTTCTGGTCAGCGCCCGCCATCTGGTGGACAACAAACTGGTCACCACCGAAGTCGGAGGCACCGTCACCTATATCCACATGCTGTTCGACCAGCACGAGGTGATCTATGCCGAAGGTGCCGCAACCGAAAGCTTCCACCCCGGCGAAATCGGTCTGACAGCTGTCGCAGATGCGGCGCGGGAAGAACTGTTCACCCTGTTCCCCGAACTGCGGTCAGCACCCTACATCTACGGCCAGACCGCGCGCCGCTGCCTGAAAAAGCACGAAGCAGCGCTGATCCTGTAAATCTTGGCAAAAGGCCGCCCGAACAGGCGGCCTTTTTCTTATTCCGGTCTTGGGTTCTGGAACCTACCGTCGCGCCTGCCAATCGCGACAGGCCTGCCCAAACGCCTGAAACAGCGGGAGCGAGACCGGATCATGTGCCGCGTTCCATTCCGGATGCCACTGCACCGAAAATGTGAACCCCGGCGCATCTTTGACATAGATCGCTTCGGGCGTGCCATCGGGGGCGGTGCCATCGATCACGATCCGTTGGCCCGCAGTCTTGATCCCCTGCCCGTGCAGCGAATTGGTCATGACCTCGGTCGCGCCGAACAATTTGTGGAACGGCCCGCCGTCCGTCACCGTAACCACATGGCGCATCGCGAATTTTTCCTCGAGCGTCCCGTCCGGCGGCATCCGGTGGTTCATCCGCCCCGGCAGGTCCCGAATTTCGGGATAAAGCGTGCCGCCCATGGCGACGTTCACCTCTTGAAAGCCGCGACAGACACCCAAGAAAGGCTGCCCCCGTTCGACGCAGGCCCGCACCAAGGGCAAGGTAATCGCATCGCGGCCCCGATCGAAATCACCATGCGCAGCGGTTTCCGGCTCGCCGTATTCTTCGGGGTGAACATTTGGGCGACCGCCGGTCAGCAAGAACCCGTCACAAACCTCTAACAGATCCTCGACACGGACCATGCCCGGATCGGCGGGGATGATCATCGGAATCCCGTCTGCAACCTTGGCCACAGCGCAGGAATTCATCGTGCCGCCCGCGTGGGTCGCGTAGCTGTCGTTTATCAGGTGGCTATTGCCAATAATGCCGATCACCGGACGCCGCATGTGCCTATCCCCTGGCCCTTTTTCCCAGACTATAGGCAGGCCTGTCAGGACATGAAAGGGGGCAAGCCAATCGGATTTGCGCCGCCGCCTGCCCTGCCCGATCTGACTGCCCCCAGTACAAATCAGGGCAGAAAAAAACTTAGCCATCTTGCTAAATAATGATTGCCACTCGCGCGCCGCTGTGAATACTTAGCCGTATGGCTTACCATCAATCCGATCTCGACCGCCTGTTCCAGGCCCTGTCCGACCCGACGCGACGGGCGGTTCTGGCAAGACTTGCGCGAGGTCCCGTGACTGTCAGTGATCTGGCAACCCCCTTTGACATGGCGCTCCCCAGCTTTCTGACCCATCTGCGAAAACTCGAGGATGCCGGATTGATCACAACAACCAAGGACGGGCGGGTCCGCACCTGTGCACTTGTCCCCGCAGCGATTACCCCTGTTCAGCACTGGCTGGATGACCAGCGGGCCCTGTGGGAAACCAGACTAGACCAGCTAGAAGATTACGTGACCAAACTTATGAAAGACCGATCCGAATGAACCTCGATCCGGACACCGACCTTGTCCTTGAACGTATCATCAACGCGCCGCGCGAAATCCTGTATGAATGCTGGACCAGCGAAGAACACCTGCCCCATTTCTTTGTTCCAAAGCCCCATTTTGTCAGCAAGTGCAGCCTTGATGTGCGCCCCGGCGGGGCCTGCAACACGACCTTCAACGTCGACGGCAACGAGATGGAAAACAACGGCGTCTATCTTGAAATCATTCCCAACGAAAAGATCGTGTTCACCGATGCCTATACAGCTGGCTGGAAACCAAAACCCGATCCTTTCATGACCGCGATCATCCTGTTCGAAGACGCGGGCGAAGGCCGGACCAAATACACCGCCATCGCGCGGCACCGCCATGCGGAAACGGCTGAACAGCACAAACAAATGGGGTTCTTTGATGGTTGGGGAACGGTTGTGACCCAGCTCGAAGAATACGCGCAGACGCTCAAATGACCGCAGATCGCACCATGACCCTGTCGCGCTATTTCGATTGCGCGCCAGAGGTTCTTTTCCGCGCATGGACCGATCCGGCGGTCCTGCCGCGTTGGTTTGGCCCAAAGGGGTTTACCTGCGAGACATCGGAAATCGATATCCGCCCGGGCGGGCAGTGGCTCTTTACCATGGTCGGGATGGGCATGACCTTTGCCAATCGCCACCGCTTTCTGGCCATCGACCCGCCGGGCCGGATCGAGTTTTTGCTGGATGACGGCACCGAAGGCTATCGCCCCAACCATGTCACCGTGACCTTTTCTGCCGAAGGCGCTGGCGCGCGGCTGGTTCAGGTCATGGTTTTCCCCGATGCCGAGGCCAGGGCCGCCGCCGCCAGCTATAATGCCGAGGCGATGGGCCAAACCACGCTGGACAAACTCGCAGCCGAGGTCGGGGTTGCCTGAAACGATTTGACGTCGCGGTGCGCTGCCGCCACGTCAGCCAGCCTTGCCCTGTCTGATCAGGCCGCCTAGCTTTGCGCCACTTGCCCAGACAGTGGACCCAAAATCAGATGACCCAAGCCGCGCCGCAAACCATTCACCTTTCCGACTATTTGCCGCCCGACTATCTGGTCGACAGCGTCCATCTGACCTTTCGATTGGACCCGCACAAAACGCGGGTCTTGTCGCGGATCGCCTTTCGTCCGAACCCTGCCAACCCGGACCGCCAGTTCCGGCTGGACGGGCAGGATCTGACGCTGATTTCGGCGCGCATCGATGGCAAGCCAGTCGCATGCAATATGTCCCAATCCGGCCTGACCTGCGACGCGCCCGACGCCCCCTTTCTGTGGGAGGCCGAGGTCGAGATCGATCCTGCGAATAACACCAGCCTCGACGGGCTCTATATGTCGAACGGCATGTATTGCACCCAATGCGAGGCCGAGGGTTTTCGCAAGATCACCTATTTCCCCGACCGCCCGGATGTGATGGCTGTCTTTTCGGTGCGGATCGAGAGCGACCTGCCCGTGCTTTTGTCCAACGGCGATCCTGTGGCCACAGGCCCCGGTTTCGCGGAATGGCACGACCCCTGGCCGAAACCGTCTTACCTGTTCGCGATGGTTGCGGGGGATCTGGTCAATCACGCCGACACCTTTGTCACCAAATCCGGCCGGCAGGTGGACCTGAACATCTGGGTCCGCAAGGGTGATCTGGACAAATGCACCTTTGGAATGTCCGCGCTGAAACGGTCGATGAAATGGGACGAAGACACCTATGGTCGCGAATACGACTTGGACATTTTCAACATTGTTGCTGTCGATGACTTCAATATGGGCGCAATGGAGAACAAAGGACTGAACATTTTCAACTCCAGCTGCGTCCTCGCCTCCTCTGGCACATCAACCGACGCGGATTTTGAACGCATCGATGCGATCATCGCCCATGAATATTTCCACAACTGGACAGGCAACCGGATCACCTGCCGCGACTGGTTCCAGCTTTGTCTCAAGGAAGGGCTGACCGTCTTTCGCGATCAGCAGTATACGGGCGACCAGATCGGGGCAGCCGTCAAACGCATCAAAGACGTGCTGGACCTGCGGGAATTCCAGTTCCGCGAAGACGCAGGCCCCCTGTCCCATCCCGTCCGTCCCGAAAGCTTTGTCGAGATCAACAATTTCTACACGGCGACCGTCTATGAAAAGGGTGCCGAGGTGATCGGCATGCTTCGCCGTTTGGTCGGGGCAGAGGATTACCGCCGCGCGCTGGATCTTTATTTTGAACGGCACGATGGACAGGCCGCCACGATCGAGGACTGGTTGCAGGTCTTTTCCGATGTCACGGGCCGCGATTTGACCCAGTTCAAACGCTGGTATTCCCAATCCGGCACCCCGCAACTGACCGTGACCGAAGGCTGGTCGGATGGCACCTTGACCCTGACTTTTTCGCAGCACACGCCGTCATCCGTTGGCAAGGCGGAAAAACTGCCCTTTGTCATCCCGATTGCAGTCGGACTTTTGTCCCCCAACGGGGACGAGGTCGTGCCGACCACCCTTCTTGAAATGACCGAAGCAACCCAAAGCTTTAGCTTTAGCGGTCTGGGTGCCCGCCCGATCCCGTCGATCCTGAGGGAGTTTTCGGCGCCCGTCATCCTCAAGCAGGACCAGTCCGACGCCACCCGCGCCTTTCTTTTGGCCCACGACACCGATCCTTTCAACAAATGGGAGGCAGGTCGCGGTTATGCCAAAACGCTGCTTTTGAAAATGATCCGCGATGGGGCGGATCCCGACACAGATTATTGCGACGCCCTCAGCCATTCGATTGCCGATGAAACGCTTGATCCCGCGTTTCGCGCGCTGTTGCTGCCGCTTCCCACCGAAGAGGATCTGGCGCTCGCGTTATTCGAGGGGGGACAGCCAGCCGACCCCGATCTGATCCACACCCGCCGTAACGCCCTGCGGCAGACCATTGCGGAACATTGCGCCGATACGCTGGGGGACCTGATGCTGATCCATCAGGCCGATGGGCCCTTTGACCCCGATCCAAAAGCCGCCGGAAAGCGCGCGCTGACCAATGCCGCGCTGTCCTATCTAACCTTGATCGACAGCGGGATCACCGCATCGGCGCAATTCGAACAAGCCGATAACATGACCCAACAACTGGCCGCCCTGTCGGCGCTGGTGTCGGCGGGCATGGGACAGGATGAACTGGCCCAGTTCGAAACCCGCTGGACCCATGACCGATTGGTGATGGACAAATGGTTCGGACTTCAGGTCCGACTTGCCCCGCCACAAGACGCAGTCAGGATTGCAACCGCCCTGACCCAGCGCCCCGATTTCGACCCCAAAAACCCCAATCGGCTGCGGTCCGTGCTTGGCGGACTTGCCGCCAATCAGGCCGGATTTCATGCAAAAGACGGCAGCGGTTACCGCTTTATCGCCGATTGGCTGATCAGAACCGATCCGGTCAATCCGCAAACGGCCTCCCGCCTGTCCACGGCGTTTCAGACGTGGCGGCGGTTTGATCCCGCGCGTCAGGGGCTCATCCAGACCGAACTGACCCGCGTCCGCAGCAGCGCCGGCCTCTCCTCCGATCTGGCAGAAATGATCGACAGGATGCTGGGCACATAGCGGATTGCCCGACCGAAAATCTTGTGCAAGAAAAACGGCATACAATTAAAAGGTGTGGCTATGCCGTTTATTCTAAGCATTTTGGGAGTTCTCGCCGCAGCATATTACTGGATGTACCGGATGCGCGGTGCTGCCGAAATGGCGGGCGAGTTGGCCGATGTTGCAAGTGATGTCCTATCCGCAGCCCGCCGGTTCGGGTTCAAACGCAAGCTGAATCTGCATCCGGTCGAAAGCATCGAAGACCCCAATCTTGCGATTGCGGGCATTGCCGTGTCCTTTCTTGAACTGGATGATTTCCCGACCACTGCCCACCGCGATGCGCTGAATGTCCAGCTCCGCAGCCAGTTGCGAGTGGATCAGCCGACAGCGGATGAACTGATCATTCTGGGCCGCTGGTTCATGACCGAAAGCGGCGGCGCAGCGCCTGCGATTTCGCGGATATCGCGCAAATTGAACAAAATCGACGGGGCTAAATCACTCGAACCGCTTTTGACGATCGTCCAGAATACGCTGACGTCGGGCGGGTCTGGCCTGAACGACCGCCAGCGCGAAGCATTGGACGATCTGCGCCGCGCATTCCGGCTGGGCTAGCTGCGGTCGGCCTTGCTGACCTGACCAATAGGGTCCCCCTGCGCCTCGCGTATGCCCCCCCTTAGACCGGCGGGGCGCGCCTTGGGCCGCATCACTGTTTGCGGCACGCAATAGCTTTGTGCGCGGGTCCAAGACGACATTTCTGCGATCTTGGACCGGTTTGTCATCGGCCCCCAATCGGCAGCAACCCCGCGCCAACGCCCGTCATGGACTGCAACCGCCCCGTCACGCGGCACTGTTACCGCCATGATCCGCGCCGCGCAGGCCAGATTTGACTCGGGGTCGGTCAGATCCTCGGCGGTGCGGGCGTGGCATCCATAGCGCCTAGCCGTATCCGGCAGGATGTGCAGCAACCCATACCAAAGCCCGCCGCCCCCCACGGCCTGCGGGTTCATCGTGCTTTCGTGTTTGGCTAGGGCCGACATCATGCCCACCCAAAAAGCCTCGCGCCCTTCGCGGTCGGCGGTGCGATAGGCGGGGCACCAGTTGTCAATGTCGCGCGGCACGGTCGCGGCCAAGGGCGCACCCTGTGCCGCCATCGCCGACATGGCGGCACGGGTCCACATAACACTGCCCGGACGTCCATCCCATCGCGCTCTAGGGATGAAATCGGGGCGCGACACCGGCCGCACGGCAGGTTCCCATGTGGCAATGACCGCCGGATAGCGCAGCATGTAATCAGGGCGCGCAGACGGACGCGGCAATTTCATAGCCTCGGCCTCAGCCATCAGCCGCACCTGCACAACATCCTCGCGTGCAATGGGGCGCGCACTTGGCGGGATCGGATCAGCAAAACCAGCGAAACCCACACCGAAAGCGAGCATTCCCCCCAAGAATATGCCCTTTTTCAACATGGCTGCAGGATGACTCTGGCACGCTGGCCGAGTCTAGCAAATTATTTCACCATATCTTGTGGTTAGGACCCACACTTAACCCTTGCAGTAGGGTTGTGCGCGGGTCCACGCCGCCATCGCGTCGCGTTTTGCCCCATGTCGCATCGGGGTCCAGTCCGCAGCGAGCCCGCCACGACCCTGCGAAATCACCCCGTCACGCGCCACTGAGGCAGACATGATTCGGACCGCGCAGGCCAGATTTTCGCTACCGTCCTTGAGCGCCGCCGCGGATGTCGCGCTGCAATCATAGGCTTGGGCTGTGCGGGGGGATATCTGCATCAACCCGATCCACGCACCACCCCCGCCTGCGGCCTCGGGGCGCCAGTTGCTTTCGTATTCAGCAAGGGCCGACAAAAGGCCTGTCCAGAAATAGGCGCGATCTGTGTGGTCGGCATCGGGATAGGCTGGGCACCATTCGCCGATGTCTGTCGGCACGGTCGTCAATAGCGGTGCACCTTGGGTTTTCAGGGCCAGAACGGTGCTATCTGTCCATTCAGTTGCCTCTGGACGATGGGCCCAACGCATCGCAGGCGCAGCCTGCGGTATTGCAGGGCGGGTAAGGCCCGCTACACCCTCAACGGCAGGGTCCTGACACCCCGCAAGGCCCAAAACCGCCAACAGCACCCCATACCGAACCCACATATGCGCCCCTGATTTTGCCGATCCTGACTGCGACCATTGTCAAAATGCTTTGGGCGCATGCCCCCGCTCTGAACAGAAGAATTTTCCGAAATGCCCGATCTGGGCGGGAAAATGCCGCAACAGCAGGCCACAAGGCCCCGTCGCCCCCTTGCCGTGCACAGGTTCAATCCCTATGACGTGACCGTTGCAGACGCCGTTGCACCAAAGGGAAACCAGCATGCTCGACCTGACCTATGAAGCCCCGAAACCCAAAGTCATCGCCGGAGCCAAAGGCGATTGGGAACTTGTGATCGGTCTCGAGGTCCACGCTCAGGTCGCGACGGCGGCAAAACTGTTTTCGGGTGCCTCGACCCAATTCGGTGCCGAACCAAATTCGAACGTGGCCTTTGTGGATGCCGGCATGCCCGGCATGTTGCCCGTGATCAACGAAGGCTGCGTCGCACAAGCCGTGCGCACAGGTCTTGGCCTCAAGGCGCAGATCAATCTGTGGTCGGCCTTTGACCGCAAGAATTATTTCTATCCGGACCTTCCGCAGGGCTATCAGATTTCGCAGCTTTACCACCCCATCGTCGGTGAAGGCGAAGTGCTGGTCGAACTGTCCCCAGGCGTCGCCCGTCGCGTGCGGATCGAACGAATTCACCTCGAACAGGACGCAGGTAAATCGATCCACGACATGGACCCCAACATGTCCTTTGTCGACCTGAACCGGACCGGTGTGGCGCTGATGGAAATCGTCAGCCGCCCCGATATCCGCGGACCCGAGGAAGCCGCCGCATATGTCGGCAAGCTGCGCCAGATCATGCGCTATCTGGGCACCTGCGACGGAAACATGCAAAACGGCAACCTGCGCGCCGACGTGAACGTGTCGGTCTGCCGCCCCGGCGATTATGAACGCTTCATCGAAACCGGTGATTTCGGGGTTCTGGGCACCCGCTGCGAAATCAAGAACATGAACTCGATGCGGTTCATCCAGATGGCCATCGAATACGAGGCCCGTCGCCAAATCGCAATTATCGAAGATGGCGGCAGCGTCGTTCAGGAAACCCGCCTTTATGACCCGGACAAGAACGAAACCCGTTCCATGCGGTCCAAGGAAGAGGCGCATGACTACCGCTACTTCCCCGACCCCGACCTGCTGCCGCTGGAAATCGAACAGGCTTGGGTCGATGATATCGCGGCCGCCCTGCCCGAACTCCCCGATGCGAAAAAGGCGCGGTTCATGACCGAATTGGGCCTGTCTGACTATGACGCCAGCGTGCTCACCGCCGAAGTCGCCAATGCCGAATACTTTGAACAAGTGGCGCAGGGCCGCGACGGCAAACTTTCGGCCAATTGGGTGATCAACGAACTCTTCGGTCGCCTGAAAAAGGACGACAAAGGGATCGAGGACAGCCCCGTTACCCCCGACCAACTGGGCAAAATCGTGGGCCTGATCACCAAGGGCGACATCTCCGGCAAGATCGCCAAGGACCTCTTTGAAATCGTCTATACCACCGGCGGCGACCCCGAACAGATCGTCGAAGAACGCGGCATGAAACAGGTCACCGACTCCGGCGCGATCGAGGCGGCCGTGGACGAGGTCATCGCCGCCAACCCCGATCAGGTCGAAAAAGCCAAAGCCAACCCCAAACTCGCGGGCTGGTTCGTGGGTCAGGTGATGAAAGCCACCGGCGGCAAAGCCAATCCGGCCGCCGTGAACGCGCTCGTGATGGCGAAACTGGGGCTGTGATCCCGTAGGGTGCGTGGTCCCCACGCACCTTTTTCAACCCGCAATTGACGAACCCCGATGTGCAAAGCAAAGTGGCGGCATGTAGGGGAATGGGTTGTGTCAAAGTCTGATAACCTGATTGACGGGGCTACCGCGATTGTCAGTGCCTTGGGGCTGGCCGTGGCGGACACCGCCATTGGCGGCGCAGGCTCCCTGCTTTCCGGCACTGCCGCGCTGAACAACTTCCGCAAACGGGTCATGGGCAAGGCTCCCGATATTCATGCCCGCGTCGTTAGTGAGCTTGACGCCGCTCTCAAGTCGCCGACGGTCCATATGCCCGCCGACGGACCGCAACTCCTGCCCCAGATGTTCGAGCGGATCAGACTGACGCCGCAACAGGTCATGGCCGCCCAGCGCAACCCCAACAGGCTTTGCTTGGCCATGTTGGAGAGCGTGGTCTTGATTGACACCGCCAATCGGCCCGATCTCCACAACGCGTTCAAGGGTATCCTGACGCCGATCCTGGCACGGCTCCTGGATGACCCACAGGTCGGCGATGCGCTGCGCCCGATCTATGAAACCGCTGTCGCTGAAACACTTGAATATATTGCGGCGCAAGTGACTGTTCTGAATGAACAATTCAAAGATACCGCCGAAGAACTCGGCCTGACCAAAGGTCTCTTGTTGTCACTCGCCCGGCAGACCGCGCCGGAAGTCGAAAACCCCCTAGATGCCCATGCCGAGATTCAGAACCGGCTCGAAATCGCCAAATCCATGAATGACAGGGGCGCCCTGCCCTCCAACATCCCCGACGCCGTCGATGCCATCATGGAGGAGGTGCGGGCGCTCAACGATCAGGGGCAGATCGCCGAGGGGCTGGCGCGGCTGACCCGGGCGCGGGCGGAGCAGAAGGACAGGAGGGACCGCGAAGCGCAGGCCTATCTGACCCTGCTGGCCGAGGAGGAATCCCAAGCCATCCTCGCCCGCGATGCCGGGGCCGTGGCGGCGGCGATTGTCGCGCGGGTGGAGGAGGCGCACAGCGACCCCGACGCGCGGTTTAGGGCACTGCGGGCGGTGCAGGACGAATGGTATGAACGTGGGCGGGACAAGGGGCTGGGCTTCGACCTCGAGGTCAGCATCGCGCTGGCAGAGGCCACCCACGCCCGCGCTCGCACCGCCGACCAGCGCGGCACGGCGCAAAACGACCTCGGCGCTGCACTGCAAACCCTCGGCGAGCGCGAAAGCGACACCGTGCGGCTGGAACACTCCGTCGCGTCCTATCAAGCGGCGCTGGAGGAACACACTCGCGACCGCGTGCCGCGGCAATGGGCCGCGACCCAGATGAACCTCGGCACTGCCCTGCAAACCCTCGGGCAGCGTGAAAGCGGCACCGCGCGGCTGGAACAATCCGTCGCGGCCTTTCAGGTGGCGCTGGAGGAATACACCCGCGACCGCGTGCCACTGGATTGGGCCATGACCCAGATGAACCTCGGCAATGCCCTCGCAACCATTGGCGAGCGGGAAAGCGGCACCGACCGGCTGGAACAGGCCGTCGTGGCCTATCAGGCGGCATTGGAGGAGCGCACCCGCGACTGCGTGCCGCTGCAATGGGCCATGACCCAGAATAACCTCGGCAATGCCCTGCAAACCCTCGGGCAGCGCGAAAGCGGCACCGACCGGCTGGAACAATCCGTCGCGGCCTATGAGGCGGCGCTGGAGGAACGGACCCGCGACCGCGTGCCGCTGTACTGGGCCTTGACGCAGTTCAACCTTGCCGCTGTCCACCTCGCCTTTTTCGACAAGACCGCCGACCCTGACCATCTGACCCGGGCCGAGGGTCATGCGACCGCCGCGCGGGAGGTCTTCGCGGAAGCCGGGGCGAGCCATTATCTGGCGATGGCCGACCGCCAACTGGCCGACATCGCCGCCCGTCGCGCAGCGTCGGGCACATAGCCCCCAGCTATACGCCAGCTATACGCCTGCTATACGCTTTCTACGCCCCGAAAATCAGCCCCGAATGTTCCGCCATATAGATCCGCAGCCAGGGGGTGAACCGGGCGGGGGTTTGGGCCAATTGGGCGTTCAGCGCGTCAGCGGTGACCCATTCCACCTGCGCGACCTCGGCGGGGTTGGGCTGCACAGGCAGGTCAGCGGGCACATGCCCGACGAACAGATCGACGACCTCGTGCTCTATCATCCCGCCGCCCACATCGGCGCGGTATTCCACCTGTCCGGCATGGGACAAGGGCACGCCCACGATCCCCAATTCCTGGTCAAGCCGCCGGTGCGCGCAGGCTGACGGGGCCTCGTCCCAATAGGGATGGGTGCAGCAGGTATTCGCCCAAAGCCCCGGTGTATGGTATTTGTCCAAAGCCCGTTGCTGCAACAGAACCCCTTGATCCGACAGCAGAAAAACGCTGACAGCGCGGTGCCGCAAGCCGCGCTGGTGCACCTCCAGCTTTTCAACCGGGGTCAGGGTGCCGTCGACCCAAGCGGGGATAAGGGTGGTTTGCGTTTCCATGCCGCCTTTTGCCCCGTCTGTGCAGGGTTTTCCAGCCCTGACTTTGGCCCGATCACGACACGCCGCGACGCAGCGACGCGGGGTCTTTCAATCCCCTCCCCCAAGCATTAAATTGTCGTCACGAAGGCCGCCATGTGTGGCCATCACCGAAATCAGGAGACTTCAATGTCCTATCTCAAACTCGCCGCTATTGCAGCATTCGCCGCCGCCCCCGCCTTTGCCGAGGGTGACGCCGCCGAAGGCGAGACCCTGTTCAACCGTCAATGCGTGTCGTGCCACGTCGTCCAGAACAGCGCCGGTGAGGTGCTGGCAGGCCGCAACGCAAAGACTGGCCCGAACCTCTTTGGTCTTGCTGGCAAGGCGATCGGTTCGGTCGAGGGTTATAACTATGGCGAATCCATTCTGGCGGTGAATGCCACTGGCGCGATGTGGGACGCAGAAACTTTTGTGACTTATGTCCAGGACCCGACGGATTGGCTCCGTGCGACGCTCGATGATCGACGCGCCCGGTCGAAAATGGCGTTCAAAGTCCGGTCGTCCGAAGAGGCCGAAGACATCTGGGCCTACCTCTCGACCTTTACCGAATAATTGAACTGACAGGGCCGCGCCAAAGACGCGGCCCTGTTCTTTCTGGCAGATGTTGCGCCCACGCCCCCCGCGTCCATGACCCCTAGCCAGATAAAAGTTCCTTTAGACGCTTGGACTTGGATACCCTTCGTGGTATATGCGCGCTGTTCATTCAGGGAGAGGGCAATGCCGAAGTACGAGTACAAAGTGATTCCCGCGCCCAAGCGCGGAGTTAAGGCCAAAGGTCTGAAAGACACTGAATCCCGCTTTGCGAATGCATTGCAGTCGATCATGAACGACTGCGGCGCCGAAGGCTGGGACTATGTCCGCACCGATACCCTGCCCTGCGAAGAGCGCGTTGGCCTAACCGGTCGCACCACGACATTCCAGAACATGCTGGTCTTTCGCCGGACCCTTGAAGACGCGGTCGAGGCCGTTGATCCACCGGCGCAGGACCAGACGCTGTTGATCACGGCAGAACCAGAGCCGGAACCAGCCGAGGTGACCGCGCCAGACGACGCAACGCCCGAAACGACCGAACCACGCGTCGCAGCTGAATAGACACTCTTCGGTTACCGATAGTGGCGAATGGCAACTTCGGGCGACCATTCGTCAGAAAAAGGATTCGAAACGCTTGGCAAGGCCCAATATTTTTGCGTTGCCCCCTTCTATCTGGCGACCAA
>Ga0102812_10000587_pt1 | contig 25879 bp, 21 predicted proteins | sample ColrivemetaGS713_FD_79334 | JGI IMG/M metagenome (GOLD analysis project Ga0102812, IMG submission 79334) | Estuarine microbial communities from the Columbia River estuary - Flood tide ETM metaG S.713 | ecosystem: Environmental > Aquatic > Marine > Intertidal zone > Estuary | place: USA...
ATCTGCACTAAAGACCTATTATGGTTTTTTGAAAAAACAGGGAACAGTAAATCATAACCCGACCACCAAGGTTGTTTCACCAAAAGTTGAAAGCAGATTGCCGAATTATGTACAGGAAAAAGAACTGGAAACACTTTTTGAAGATCTGGTTTTTCCGGAAAATTTTCAGGGTGTCCGGGATAGGACCATTCTGGAGTTATTCTATCTGACCGGTATGAGAAGGGCTGAATTGATTGGTTTAGATGATCTAAGCATTGATTTTGAAAGAAAAATCGTTAAAGTAATAGGAAAAGGTAAAAAGGAAAGGTTAATTCCGCTTTCTGCCAAATTTTGCAATCAAATAAAAGCTTATGTAGAGAAGCGGAATGAAGCTTTCAAAAAAGATCATTTCCCATCATTATTTGTTACGGGTAAAGGAAACAAAATGTATCCAAAGTTTGTTTATAATATCGTCAAAAGCTACTTATCATTGGTAAGCACAATAGAAAAGAGGAGCCCTCACATATTGCGACACAGTTTCGCCACCCACCTTTCCAACAAAGGGGCCAAATTGAATATTATTAAAGAGCTTCTCGGACACTCCAATTTAAGTGCAACACAAATCTATACACACAACTCAATTGAGCAGTTGAAGAAAGTGTATACAAATGCTCATCCAAAAGGTAAATAATTTTTTTTCATCATTAAATCAAGAAATATGAACGTAAAAATTCAAAGTATTCGATTCAAGGCAGATCAAAAGCTTGTTGATTATTTAGAAAAAAAATATGAAAAATTAGATAAATACTTTGACCGTATAGTTGATTTGGATATAAAGTTGAGTTTGGAAAAGACGGGGCAGGTTCAGGATAAAATAGTAGAATTCGTATTAAAAGTGCCAGGAGAGACTATTGTTTCAAAGTCTTCGGACAAGGCATTTGAGACGGCGATTGATGAATCATATGATAAACTTAAAATACAAATAAAAAAATATAAAGAAAAACTTCGTCAACGTTAGCGGAACTATAAAATTTTCCTCTATTTTTGTCCAACTTTATAAGCTTTTATAATTTTTGTAAAAAGAGAACAATTTTTTTTCTTTTTTCATTTTTTATACTACTTTTGCATTCGCTTTGAAATAATGATTTCAGTTTGCGAGAAAAAAACGAGGAAAATTGTCCATTGATAATTGAGGTAGTTGATTGGTTTTTTTCGATAAAGTTGAAATACTTCAATGCATAGATAAAATATAATGCCAATGTAGCTCAGCTGGTAGAGCAGCTGATTTGTAATCAGCCGGCCGGGGGTTCGAGTCCCTCCATTGGCTCATTTTATATAAATATGCGAATAGGGGGTGCGCCGGAGCTGGAGAGCCGGGCTAGACTGTAAATCTAGTGACTACGTCTGAATAGGTTCGATTCCTATCACCCCCACCACAATGTGTATAAATCTGTATCTTTGCAGATTTGGGCACTTAATGCGGGCGTAGCTCAGTTGGTAGAGCATCAGCCTTCCAAGCTGAGGGTCGAGGGTTCGAGTCTCTTCGCCCGCTCTCTTTATACCCTAAAGTTTACAGATAAGGTTTTTGCCAATGTAGCTCAGGGGTAGAGCACTTCCATGGTAAGGAAGGGGTCGGGGGTTCAATTCCCTTCATTGGCTCACGATATTGTATAATATTTTATAATAATTTAGTTTAGAAAAAAAGATTAAGATGGCTAAAGAAACTTTTGATAGGTCCAAACCGCACGTCAATATCGGTACTATTGGTCACGTTGACCACGGTAAGACGACATTAACTGCTGCAATTACTTATGTACTGGCAGGAGATGGTCTTGCTGCCAAGGCTGATTATGATTCGATTGATGCGGCTCCTGAGGAAAAGGAAAGGGGTATTACAATTAATACAGCTCACATCGAATATCAAACAGTTAACCGTCACTATGCACATGTTGACTGTCCAGGTCACGCTGACTACGTTAAAAACATGGTTACAGGTGCGGCACAGATGGATGGAGCTATATTAGTTGTTGCTGCGACTGATGGTCCAATGCCTCAAACGAGAGAACACATTTTGTTAGCAAGACAGGTTGGTGTTCCAAGTATTGTTGTGTATATGAATAAGGTAGACCTTGTTGATGATGAGGAGATGCTTGAGTTAGTTGAGATGGAGGTTAGAGAATTGTTGGATCAATATGAGTTTGATGGAGATAATGCGCCTGTAATTGGCGGATCTGCATTGAAAGCACTTGAAGGAGATGAGGCTGCTGTTTTATCTATCAGAGAATTGATGGAGGCATGTGATTCATTCATACCTGAGCCTACGAGAGAAGTTGATAAGCCATTCCTGATGCCTATTGAAGATGTTTTCTCAATCACAGGTAGAGGAACAGTTGCAACTGGTAGAATTGAAAGAGGTGTAATTAAGGTTGGAGAGGCTGTAGAGATCGTTGGTATGATGAAAGAAGGTGAAAAGCCAATCAAATCAACGTGTACTGGAGTTGAAATGTTCAGAAAATTACTCGATAGAGGAGAAGCTGGTGATAACGCTGGTATCTTGTTGAGAGGGGTTGATAAAGACATGATCAGCAGAGGTCAGGTAATTATTGCTCCAGGAACAGTTAAGCCACACAAAAATTTCAAATGTGAGGTTTATGTACTTAGTAAAGATGAAGGTGGAAGACATACTCCATTCTTTAATGGATACCGTCCACAGTTCTACTTCAGAACAACTGACGTAACTGGTGATATCAAATTGCCTGAAAACGTAGAAATGGTAATGCCTGGTGATAACGTATCTGTAGAAGTTATGTTGATTGACAATATCGCGATGGAGAAAGGTTTGAGATTTGCGATCAGAGAGGGTGGTAGAACGGTTGGAGCCGGTCAGGTTACAGAGATACTTGATTAAGAGTTAACAACTCTTTAGAAAATAATGCTTCAATTGAGCACCCTTTATGGAGGGTGCTCATTTGTAGCTTATGGAATAATAGATTAATACGGGCATAGCTCAACTGGTAGAGCGACGGTCTCCAAAACCGTAGGCTGTGGGTTCAAGTCCTACTGCCCGTGCAAAGAGAAAAACAATGAATAGTATATTTTTATACATCAAGGAAAGTTACAACGAATTAGTACATAAGGTAAGTTGGTCCACATTGCCTGAATTATTGAGTAGTACTCGAATTGTATTAGTTGGTACAGTAATTTTTTCTTTGGTTGTTTTGTTAGCTGATGTGATATCGAAATTTATAACAACTACGATATATAACTTAAGTTAACGATATGGCTAAGGAAATGAAATGGTTCTCCCTCCGTGTGATTAGTGGTAAGGAGAAAAAGATAAAAGAGAGACTTGAACTTGAAGTTGAGCGTTCAGGCTGGGGAGAAATTATTGGCCAGATAATCGTTCCTTCCGAGAAGGTTTATAAAATCAGGAAAGGGAAAAAAGTTATTCTGGAGAGGAATATTCTTCCAGGATATATTTTGATTGAGGCAGATGAGGATAAGTTGAAAGGCGATCTTGTTCGTTCCATTTCTAATGTACCAAACGTAATGCATTTTTTGGGTCGAAATGATCCAATTCCGATGACACAGTCAGAGGCAAACAGGATGCTTGGTAAAGTTGATGAATCCAAAGGAAGTGGTGAATCTTTGATTGAGCCATTCCTGGTTGGAGAATCAGTGAAGATCACAGATGGTCCATTTAATGGATTCGTGGGTGATATACTTGAAGTAAATGACGAAAAGAAGAAATTAAAAATTGTTGTAAAAATATTCGGTCGAGGGACAGAAGTTGAGTTGAATTACATGCAGATCGAAAAGCAATAAGGATCTGATTGAACTTTTATGTTTCAAAACCAATCTTAAAATTAAGCTATAATGGCAAAAGAAGTCGAAACGTATATCAAATTGCAGGTGAAAGGTGGTCAAGCTAATCCTGCACCACCTGTAGGACCGGCACTTGGTGCGAAAGGTGTTAATATCATGGAATTTTGCAAGCGATTTAACGCCTCAACAGCTGAAAGCATGGGAAAAATCGTTCCTGTAGTTATCACTGTTTATAAGGATAAATCCTTTGATTTTATTATCAAAACAACACCGGCAGCTGTTCAGTTGTTGGAAGCTGTGAAATTGAAGAAAGGATCTTCAGTTCCAAACAGGGAAAAAGTTGGTAAGGTCAATTGGGATCAGATCAAATCTATTGCCGAGGACAAAATGGCTGACTTAAATGCGTTTACAATTGAATCCGCTATGAAGATGGTGGCAGGTACTGCGAGAAGTATGGGTTTGGTTGTTACGGGGAAAGCTCCTTGGGAAGAAAATTAATTTTTTAATAGGGTAGGGAGTATCTGTATCAGATACGTTAATACCTCAAAAACAACTATAATGGCAAAACAGGGTAAAAGGATGAAGGCTGCCATTGATAAGGTTGATCCATTGAAGTTATACGGATTAGCTGAAGCGATGAGTCTTCTAAAAGAAACAAATGTTGCCCGATTTGATGCTTCTGTTGACATTCATGTCAATCTTGGAATAGATCCAAGAAAAGCAGATCAGGCATTGAGGGGAACGGTAGTACTGCCTCACGGTACTGGAAAAACAAAAAGAGTTTTGGTGTTTTGTACACCCGACAAAGAACAGGAAGCACTTGATGCAGGTGCAGACTTCGCAGGACTGGATGATTATATCCAGAAAGTTACAGACGGATGGTTGGATTTTGATGTGATTGTGGCAATGCCTACAGTTATGGCGAAGATTGGACGTTTGGGTAGAGTTTTAGGACCAAGAGGTCTGATGCCTAACCCAAAGAGTGGAACTGTTACTTTGGATGTTGGAGCTGCTGTTTCTGATGTTAAAGGTGGTAAAGTAGCTTTTAGAGTGGACAAATATGGTATTATTCATTCAGCAATTGGCAGAGTATCTTTTTCTGCAGATAAATTGGCTGAAAATGCAAGGGAATTGGTTACTACTATCGTAAAAATGAAACCTTCTACTGTTAAAGGTACCTATATGAAGTCAGTTGCTGTTGCAAGCTCAATGAGTCCGGGGATAAAAATTGATTCAAAAGAATTTATTAAGTGATCTTAAAATTGTATTGATATGACGAAAGCGGAAAAAACTCAAATGATCGCAACTTTATCAGAGAAGTTCTCCAATAGTGAATACTTCTACCTGACTGATTATATCTCATTAACAGTTAAACAGGTCAATAATTTCAGAAGGATTTGTTTTGAAAATGATGTAGAATTTAAAGTTGTTAAAAATACACTGGTGCGCAAGGCACTTGAAGTACATGCAGAAGAAAAGGGATTTGAAGATTTGTATGATGTACTGAAAGGCTCAACTGCGATTATGTTTGCTGAAACAGGTAATTTACCTGCTAAATTAATCAGCGATTTCAGAAAGAAAAACAAAAGACCCCTTTTAAAGGCAGCCTATATTGATAGTGCTATTTATAAAGGAGACGATCAATTGGATAATTTGAAATCAATCAAGTCAAAAGACGAGTTGATCGGAGATATTATCCTCTTACTACAGAGTCCTGTGAAAAGTGTTATTGGTGGTTTATCTTCCGGTGGCAGTACTTTGGCAGGATTGCTTAAAACGCTCGAGGACAGAGCGTCATAATAAAGGCTTCCAAGCGTTTCGCGCATTTAGATAGATATTTTTATTAAAAATTAAAATGCATTAAAAAATGGCAGATTTAAAATCATTTGCAGAACAGTTGGTGAACTTGACTGTAAAAGAAGTTCAGGAGTTAGCAGAAATAATGAAAGAAGAGTACGGTATTGAGCCAGCAGCAGCTGCAGTGGCAGTAGCAGCAGGACCTGCAGGAGGAGCTGAAGGAGGAGAAGAAGTAGTAGAAAAGACCGAATTTGATATATTCTTAGAGTCAGCTGGTTCAGCAAAATTACAAGTTGTAAAGGAAGTTAAGAATTTGTTAGGTGTTGGTTTGAAAGAAGCTAAAGAAATCGTTGATGGTGCACCAGGTATTGTGAAAGAAGGTGTTCCAAAAGCAGATGCTGAGTCTATTAAAGCCTCATTGGAAGGTGCAGGAGCCACAGTTGAACTGAAATAAGAATTGTGTTTTATTGTACTTAATGCAAGTAACTTATAAACTTACATATTAAGAATTAAAGCCTGGTTTGTGATTTTTTCACAAATCGGGCTTTTCCTGTGTTCCAGTATACTGTGATTAAGCAATCTTATTTATTCTTCTTTTGATTAAATCAATTTATTATGTCTTTTAACGATTCAATTGCCACACTCGGAGCAAACAGGGTGAATTTTGGTAAAATTAAATTGCCGGCCCATTACCCTGATCTTTTATCAATACAGTTGGATTCCTTCAAAGAATTCTTTCAGATAGAAACTACTCCGGAAAACAGGGGCAATGAAGGACTTTATAAAGTTTTTGAAGAACATTTTCCTGTTTCTGATGCGAGAAGCATCTTTTTATTAGAATTTATCGACTATCAGATCGATTTTCCAAGATATAGCATTTCTGAGTGTATGCAAAGAGGTCTTACCTATAGCGTATCTCTAAGGGCGAAAATGCGTCTGTCATGTAATGATGAGGAACATATCGATTTTGAAACAGTTGAGCAGGAAGTATTTTTAGGGAATATACCATATATGACCCCTAAAGGCTCTTTTGTTATCAATGGTGCAGAAAGAGTTATCGTTTCTCAATTACACAGATCACCCGGTGTATTCTTCAGCCAGACATACCACCCGAACGGTACTAAGATTTATTCTGCCAGAGTTATTCCTTTCAGAGGAGCCTGGATGGAATTTACTACTGATATCAATATGGTGATGTATGCCTATATTGACAGAAAGAAAAAATTACCGGTTACTACACTACTTAGAGCAATTGGTTTTGACTCTGATAAAGAAATCCTCGATATTTTTGAGTTAGTAGAAGAGGTAAAATTAAATACAAAAAATGCCAAGATCGTTGTAGGTAGAAAATTAGCTGCGAGAGTTCTGAAGAGATGGACTGAAGACTTTGTAGATGAAGATACGGGAGAATTGGTATCAATTGAAAGAAATGAAATCATTCTGGACAGAGATGTTCAAATTGATGAAGAAAATATAAAACTCATACAGGAAGCAGGTGTTGAATCTATCGTGCTTCAAAGAGAAGACCTGGATATTGATTATTCAGTGATCTATAATACACTTCAAAAAGACCCCTCAAGTTCTGAACTTGAAGCTGTAGCTCAAATCTACAGACAATTACGAGGTTCTGAACCGCCTGATGAAGAAACAGCACGAGGTATCATCGATAAAATGTTTTTCTCAGAAAGCAGATATGATCTGGGAGAAGTAGGAAGATATAAAATCAACAGGAAACTGAAGATTGATGTTGATGAGGAATTACATGTTCTGAGTAAAGCAGATTTTATTGAAATCATTAAATATTTGATCAATCTGATCAATCAGAACGCTGAACTGGATGATATTGACCACTTGGGTAACAGAAGGGTGAGAACAGTAGGAGAACAGTTGTATGCACAATTCAGTATCGGTTTGGCCAGACTGGCAAGAACCATCAGAGAGCGAATGAATGTTAGGGATAATGAGGTATTCACTCCTGTGGACCTTGTTAATGCCAGAACTTTATCCTCTGTGATAAATTCGTTTTTTGGTACAAGTCAGTTGTCTCAGTTCCTGGATCAAACAAACCCCTTATCTGAAATTACTCACAAGAGAAGGATTTCAGCTTTAGGACCAGGTGGACTTTCCAGGGAAAGAGCAGGTTTTGAGGTAAGGGATGTTCACTATTCACACTATGGACGACTTTGTACTATTGAGACACCTGAGGGACCAAACATCGGTTTGATTTCCTCCCTGGCCGTACATGCTAAGGTGAATACTATGGGATTCCTCGAAACTCCGTATAGAAATGTGCAGGACGGAAAAGTAAATATGGAAGATGAAGTTATTTATCTTTCAGCTGCAGGAGAAGATTATAAAAAGATCGCTCAGGCAAACAGTACACTTGACGAACAAGGGGCTTTTGTTTCAGACAGAGTAAAAGCAAGAGAACATGGTGAATTTCCGGTATTAACACCGGAAGAAGTAGAATATATAGATGTTGCACCTAACCAGATCGTTGGTGTATCAGCTTCATTAATTCCTTTCCTTGAAAATGATGATGCGAACAGAGCACTGATGGGCTCAAACATGCAGCGTCAGGCAGTTCCATTAATCAAGCCTAGAAGTCCAATCGTTGGGACAGGTATTGAGAAAACAGTTGCACAGGATTCAAGAATCCTGATCAATTCAGAGGGGAGTGGTATCGTTCAATATGTCGATGCAAACATGATTACCATTGTTTACGACAGAACGGAAGATGAAGAGAAAGTAAGTATTGAGAGCAATGTAAAGAATTATGATCTGATCAAGTTTCTGAGAACAAATCAGGGTACTTGTATCAATCTTAAGCCGCTTGTCAAGAAAGGGGAGCGCGTAGAAAAAGGACAATTGCTTTGTGATGGTTATGCAACTGAAAAAGGAGAACTCGCACTAGGGCAGAACCTGATGGTTTCATTTATGCCTTGGAAGGGATACAACTTTGAGGATGCGATCGTAATTTCTGAGCGAGTTGTTCAGGAAGATATATTTACATCGATCCATATTGAGAACTTCGAACTGGAAGTAAGGGATATTAAATTAGGGGAGGAAGAACTTACCAATGATATTCCGAATGTTAGTGAAGAGGCAACAAAGGATCTTGATGAGAATGGAATTATCAGAGTTGGAGCCTGGGTGAAAGAAGGAGATGTGCTTATCGGAAAAATTACACCGAAAGGTGAATCTGATCCAACACCAGAAGAGAAACTTTTACGAGCGATTTTTGGAGATAAGGCAGGTGATGTTAAAGATGCATCATTAAAAGCGCCTCCATCAACACAAGGTGTCATTATTAACAGACAACTTTTTGTTAGGTCAAAGAAAGATAAATTCCAAAAAGTAAAGGAAAAGGATCTTTTAACAAACCTCGAGGATACTCACGCAGTTGAGATGAATGAGCTTAAGACCTTATTGGTTGATAAGATGATGGCTTTGGTGGAAGGTTTAATTTGCGAAGGCGTTAAGAATATTTTTGGTGAGGTTTTGATCTCAAAAGGAACAAAATTCACAAGAAAGATCTTTAATGAAGTTCAGTTCTCAACCATTGATTACAGCAATTGGACAAAGGATGAGGAATTGAATGTTCAGATCGCTAAATTATTGCACAACCATGCAATTAAAGCAAGTGAGCTTATTGGAAAGTATAAGAGAGAGCAATTCAATATTAACATTGGAGATGAGCTTCCAGCAGGTGTTTTGAAACTTGCTAAAGTTTACCTGGTGAAGAAAAGAAAGTTAAAGGTAGGGGACAAGTTAGCTGGAAGACACGGTAATAAGGGTATTGTAGCTAAGATCGTTCCAATTGAAGATATGCCATATTTAGAAGATGGAACACCGGTGGATATTGTTTTGAATCCACTTGGGGTACCTTCAAGGATGAATATCGGTCAGATATTTGAAACAGTTCTAGGATGGGCCGGAAAAGAAATGGGTGTTAAATTTTCAACACCGATTTTTGATGGGGCCAGTGTAGAACAAATTGAGGATCAGATTTCTCAAGCCAACCTTCCTTCATTGGGACAAACATTCTTATATGATGGTGAAACAGGAGACAGATTCCACCAAAAAGCAACAGTTGGAGTTATCTACATGTTGAAATTATCACACATGGTAGATGATAAAATGCACGCAAGATCCATTGGACCATATTCATTGATCACACAGCAACCTCTTGGAGGTAAGGCACAATTTGGTGGTCAGAGATTTGGAGAGATGGAGGTTTGGGCACTTGAAGCATTTGGTGCAGCAAATATCCTGAGAGAATTACTTACGATAAAGTCTGATGATATCAAGGGTAGAGCAAAAGCCTATGAAGCTATTGTTAAAGGAGATCCGTTACCAGAACCAAGTATTCCTGAATCATTCAATGTTTTGGTTCATGAATTAAGAGGTTTGGCGCTGGATATCCAGTTTGACTAGCATTAATACACAGAGATTGTTAAAAGGAAGTTTAAATCATCGAATTTATAATTAATTATGGCATTCAATAAAAAGGAAACAATAAACAACAATAATTTTGAAAGCATCACTATTAAGTTGACTTCTCCTGATGATATTCTGGAAAGGTCCTTTGGTGAAGTATTGAAGCCTGAAACCATAAACTACAGGTCATATAAGCCTGAGCGTGATGGTCTTTTCTGTGAAAGGATTTTTGGACCTACCAAAGATTTTGAATGTTATTGCGGAAAATATAAAAGGATAAGATATAAAGGTATTATCTGTGACAGATGTGGTGTTGAAGTAACTGAGAAGAAAGTCAGGAGAGAAAGAATGGGACACATCAGATTGGTAGTTCCTGTGGTACATATCTGGTTCTTTAAATCATTGCCAAACAAAATTGGATACCTGTTGGGAATGTCCTCAAAGAATCTTGAATCAATCATTTATTATGAGAGATACGTTGTGATTCAACCAGGTATTAAAGAAGATACACTTGAGAAAAATATATTGCTAACGGAGGAGGAGTATTTTGAAATTCTGGAAACATTACCAGAGGAAAATCAAATGCTTCCTGATGAGGATCCAAACAAATTCGTGGCAAAAATGGGAGCCGAGGCTGTTCATGATCTTTTGGCCATTATCGATTTGGATTCAATGTCTTATGAGTTGAGACATAATGCAGCAAATGAGACATCACAGCAAAGAAAATCTGAAGCTTTACAGCGACTACGTGTGATCGAATCATTCAGAGAAGGTTTGGTGGAACATGAAAATAAGCCGGAATGGGCTGTGATAAAATATCTGCCTGTTATTCCACCTGAATTGAGACCACTTGTTCCACTTGATGGTGGAAGATTCGCCTCATCAGATTTGAATGACTTGTACAGAAGAGTGATCATCAGAAATAACCGTTTGATCAGATTGCTGGAGATCAAGGCACCTGAAGTTATCCTTAGAAATGAGAAGAGGATGTTACAGGAGGCTGTCGATTCATTATTTGATAACTCAAGAAAGTCCAGTGCTGTAAAATCACAAGGTGGACGAGCATTGAAGTCATTGAGTGGTGTTCTGAAAGGTAAGCAGGGACGTTTCCGTCAAAACCTTTTAGGAAAAAGGGTTGATTACTCAGGACGTTCTGTAATCGTTGTGGGACCTGAACTCAAGTTACACGAATGTGGTTTGCCTAAAGGAATGGCTGCTGAATTATTCAAACCTTTTGTGATTAGAAAACTGATCGAGAGAGGTATCGTTAAAACGGTTAAATCAGCAAAAAAATTAGTAGACAGAAAGGATCCTGTTATATGGGAAATCCTTGAAAATATATTAAAAAGTCATCCGGTTATGCTTAACCGGGCACCGACTTTGCACAGATTATCTATCCAGGCATTTCAACCAAAACTGGTTGAAGGGAAAGCGATTCGATTACACCCGTTAGTTTGTGGAGCATTCAACGCCGACTTTGACGGTGACCAGATGGCGGTACACGTACCACTTAGTCAGGCCGCCATTCTTGAAGCACAGGTTTTGATGCTTTCTTCACATAACATGTTGAATCCACAAAACGGTTCTCCGATTTCTTTGCCTTCTCAGGATATGGTACTCGGATTGTATTACCTGAGTAAAGAATTGAAATCAACAGATGAACTTGTTGTTAAAGGAGAAGGTCTTAGATTCTATTCACCTGAGGAAGTAATTATTGCCTATGGTGAGGGGAAAGTAGACCTGCATGCACAAATTCAGGTAAGGGAGAGAGTAGAAAATGAGGAAGGTAAGATAGTTATCGCCAGAATTGATACTACAGTTGGAAAAGTAATCTTTAATCAGGCTGTTCCTGAAAACGTGCCTTTTGTAAATCAGCTGCTGACAAAGAAGAATCTGAAGAATGTTATCAGTGATATCATGAACAGAACGAATTTCGCTGTAGTTGCGAATTTCCTTGATAAGATCAAAGAAATGGGTTTCTATTGGTCATACAAAGGTGGTTTGTCCTTCAACCTTGGAGATCTTATTACGCCTTCAGTGAAAGAACAAACTCTGGCCGATGCTCAAATTGAGGTTGATGAAGTATGGGCGAACTATAACATGGGATTGATCACGAACAATGAGAGATACAATCAGATCATTGATAAGTGGACCTATGCGGATAATACGATCACACAGAACCTGCTGGAAGAATTATCAGAACATAAACAAGGATTTAACTCGGTTTACATGATGTTGCACTCAGGTGCAAGGGGATCCAAGCAGCAGATCAAGCAGCTGGCTGGATTGAGAGGTCTGATGGCAAAACCAAGAAAATCCGGTGATACAAGTAATGCAATTATTGAGAACCCGATCCTGGCGAATTTCCTTGATGGATTATCAGTATTAGAATATTTTATATCAACACACGGTGCGAGAAAGGGTCTTGCGGATACAGCACTTAAAACGGCTGATGCGGGTTACCTGACAAGAAGACTTGTTGACGTTGCTCAGGATGTGATCATCAGAGAAAACGATTGTGAAACACTTCGTGGAATCAAAACTACAGCACTTTTCGAGAATGATAATATGATCGAAACTTTGACTGAAAGGATTGTAGGTAGATATACTTTGAATAATGTTGTACATCCTGTATCAGATGAAGTTATTTTGAATTCAGGAGATTATATCGATGAAAAATCAGCACTCTATATTGAAGATATTGGTGTAGATGCAGTGACGATCAGATCCGTATTGACTTGTGAATCAGAAAGAGGAGTTTGTAAGAAATGTTACGGAAAGAACCTTGCAACCGGTAGAATATCAGAAGAAGGTGATGCAGTCGGAATTATAGCAGCACAGTCCATTGGTGAGCCGGGAACACAGTTGACTCTGAGAACCTTCCACGTTGGGGGTATCGCATCCGTTTCAAAAACTGAGTCATCAATTATATCTAAATTTGACGGTACAGTAGAATTTGACAATGTAAGAGTTGTAACTAAAGGTGCCGGAAAAGATAAAAGCGAGATCGTTATTTCACGATCAGGAGAGATCAGAATTCTTGATCCTGAAACGAAGAAGGTCTTTACCACAAAGCACGTGCCTTATGGTGCTACTTTGATGATCAAAGACAAGAGCACTGTTGAGCTTGGAGATATTATTTGTGAATGGGATCCATTCAACTCAGTTATCGTTTCTGAATTTGCAGGAATTGTAAAATACACTGATATTGAAGAAGGTGTGAATTACCGTTCCGAGCGAGATGACCAAACCGGTCACATTGAGAAAGTAATTATAGAATCTAAGAATAAGAGTAAGACAGCAACTATTTCAATTCTGGATCCATCCGGAGAAGAAGTTAAAACGTACAACCTGCCTTTAGGTGCCTATCTTGCTGTTGATGATGGTGATAATATCACACAAGGATCAACGATAGCAAAGATTCCTAGAAAGCAGGGTCAGATCCAGGATATCACAGGTGGTCTGCCAAGGGTAACTGAATTATTCGAAGCAAGGAATCCTTCAAATCCTGCTGTTATCAGTGAGATCGATGGTATTGTTTCTTTCGGTAAAATCAAGAGAGGTAAGCGTGAAGTAAAGGTTATGGATGAGAAAACAGGACAAAAAGTGAAATACCTTATTGGTCTGTCCAAACATATCCTTGTGCAGGATGGTGACTTTATCCGGGCAGGAACAAGATTGTCTGATGGACCTTTTACTCCAAGAGATATATTGAATATTAAAGGGCAGTATGCGGTTCAATCTTACCTTGTAAATGGGGTACAGGAAGTATATAGATCTCAGGGTATTGATATCAATGATAAGCATATTGAGATCATTGTTCGTCAAATGATGAGACACGTTGAGATCATCGATTCTGGTGATACAAGTTTCCTTGAAAGGGAACCGGTAGAAAGACTGGAATTCCTCAAAAAGAACGAATGGATTTTCGATAAGAAAGTTGTAACTGATCCGGGAGACTCAACTGATGTGAAGAAAGGTCAAATTGTTTCCCTAAGGGAGGTAAGAGACGTTAATTCAAAAATGAAGCGTAATGATCTTAAAACCATCAAGGTTAGGGATGCAATTTCTGCAACCAGTAAACCGATGTTATTAGGTATTACAAAAGCTTCCCTGAGTACTTATAGCTGGATTTCAGCGGCTTCTTTCCAGGAAACGACTAAGGTGTTGAGTAAAGCAGCATTCTCTGCTAAGAAAGACTTCCTGACCGGACTGAAAGAAAATGTAATTGTTGGTAAGAAGATTCCGGCAGGTACAGGTTTACGAAAGTTTGATAATATTTTTGTTACACCTAAAGTTGATGAGTCAGCTCTTGAAGAAGATCTTGAAGGAGCAGAAGAGGATATGGAGATGATGGGATAAAATATTAATTTTAAATATAAAAAAGGGGCTTCATTTGAAGCCCCTTTTTTATTTTACTCTATTCAATTATTCCCTTGTTTTTCATCCATTTCAAACCTTCTCTTTTTGTGAGATTGTGTAGTTCCGGGTGATCATCAATAAACTTAATGACGAGCTCAGGTTGTAATTTTGAGTATTGTCTGAGCGCCCAGCCACTGGCTTTATTAATAAAAAATTCTTTTGTACCTGCACTCTTAATGATTAAGGAACACATTAAATCAAAATCTGTTTTTTCCTTGTAGTGCAACTGAAACAAAATGGCAGATCTTACATACCATTTGTTTCCTGAATTGATCCAATGATCCAGGTATTCATTTTGCAAGCCCGGATATTTTTGAAACAATGTACCCATCACTCTGGGAGCCAGCCAGTCAACTGAATCCCACCACGACTTTTGACCGATCAATTTATTATAATATGGCGTCATCGATTTATCCAGTATTTTTAAAGATCGATTTGTAATATCCATACAGCTATATTGCATTTCTCTATGGGGGTCCGCCCACATAAGTCCGGTAATACCCCATAAAACATCCAGGTCCGGATTTCCCATTTCGCCGAGAATTCCGGAAACGATCCCTTTTCGGTCAGGACTTGATACGCCGTAAAATTCAAATTGCCCTTTCATGTAGGCTTTCATTCTGATCGCCCGAGAAGAGTCTTGTTTCGATTCAAGAGCCGCTTTAAACTTGCTATAATATATTTGATCCCGCATTAATGCAGTTTTTATTGTTTTTCAATAGCAGTCATTATCTGCTCCGTGTGTTCCTTTGTTTTTACCTTTTTAAAGATCTTTTGAATAACTCCGTTTTCGTCAATGACAAAAGTGGTGCGGTAAACCCCAATCGTTTCCCTGCCGTACATTTTTTTTGGGCCATATACGCCATAAATTTTTAAGGTTTCTTTTTCCGGGTCAGCTAATAAGGGATATTCAAATCCAAATTTGGTAGTGAATTTTTTATGACTATCAACCGTATCTGGACTCACGCCTAAAATTTCATAGCCCTTGTTTTTCCAAGCTGTAAAATTGTCCTGAAGATTGCATGCTTCTGCAGTACAGCCCGGGGTATTATCTTTCGGATAGAAAAACAAGATCAATTTTTTACCTTTATAATCCTCAAATGAGATATTATTTCCATCCTGATCCGATCCTTTGAAATTTGGAGCTTGTTGTCCTTCTTCTAAATGTGTCATAGCTTGAATTTTTTTTCAAAAATAGTTTTATTGTTTCTGTCATCTGTCAATTCGATCCTCAATTGATGATTGCCGTTAATTAAATTTTTGTCAAACTGATAGCTGATTTTTTTTGATTTAGCATCATATTCAAAAAGGACCCATTTGTTGTCTATATATGCGTCATATTTAATTTCATTTGCCTGTCCTGCTGATTTAATGTCATCTGTAATTAAAAAACTGATATGATCCTTGTTTCGCATGTCAGCTGAAAAATAATCAACTGAAATATCAGGGGGCACCGTATCAATATAAATCGCGTAATTACCAAATTTATCAATTTTAGTCGTAATAAAATCTTCAAAAATAAAACCACCATAACTGACTAATTCATCGGCTGTGCATTCCACAATAACAGCCTTTTTCAGCAGTGAATCAGGAATGTGATTTTTAAATAAATAAAGATCTATTGGATTTTTAAATATATTCTTTTGCGTGTTTATGAATATTTGTTTTGATGCAAGGGGTGGATCAATATGATCGCCTGTAGATAGATGAATATATGATTTCTGATAAAGAGAAGAGTCTGAAAAATACAGAATATTGCTATCCAGCCGGACCAAATGCGCTTGTTTACCTGTCAATGTGTAATTGAAATGCAAAGGGGGTGGGGGTTTCATTTTTTTACTTCTTTTCAACCAAAAGATGATATTGCTTGAATTGTCATGAAAATCTTTAGCAATGATCTCAATTTTTTGTGCTTTTTCAGCGTATAAAGGTATGATCGCATTTGATTGAATACGCTCAGAATATATCCCCAACGGATTGTCAGAAACCGGATAACATCTTTGGAACCTTTTTTTTCGATTGTGAAAATCCGGGTAATTAATATGTGCATTCAAATGCTTTGACTCATCAAAAGAGAAAGAGTCTATTTTATATTGGAAAACCGCTTTATCATTCAATTTTAAAGTAAGTTCATATATACCCGTTTTGTTGGCTGCTCCATCCATCCTGTCAAAACCGCTCATCTCTACACCCACCCGCCAGGCATTGATGTCCAGCGTATCTTTTTTCAAGCGATAAACGCCCTGCTTAATATAGTTTGTTTCAAATTCATCTTGATCCACGATCGTCGAATCAGGTTTCATGTGAACGATCTTTATTGAATTGAGGATAGGCGATCTGGTATCAGAAGGTCCTGATAGGAACCTCAAAGGATTGACTGGCTTTTCAGATTTTGTATGCCGGATCTCAAAATGCAGATGTGGAGCAAAGGATCTTCCCGTATTTCCCATGTTCCCAATTATCTCCCCTTTTTCAAGTTTGAATTGGACTGAATCCGGATAAAGATCAACCGCAAAGGATTTAAGCTCGTATTGTTTTGTCTTGATATATGCATCAATTGCTGAAGAGAATTTATGGAGGTGACCATAAACAGAGGTATATCCACCGGGATGATCTATGTAAATGGCATTGCCGTAGCCATCTCCACTAACTTTAATTCTGGAAATATGACCCTTTTCAACTGAATGGATTTCATCTCCGGCTTTATTCCATTTTGATGATTTAATATCTATTCCTGAATGAAAATGATTGGTTCTTAATTCTCCGAATGACCCACTCAGTATCATCGCATGATCAATGGGGGACCTTGGGTTGAAAAGCCCGGGATCCTGAGCCAGCATTGAATTTGAAAAACCAAATGATAATAGTAACAGGAAAATTAAATAGCGCATGTATTCGGATTTATCTTTCAAAACCTGATTCAATTATGTTCAGGAAGGTATTTGCTGCATGGAACGGCGTGCGCTCACCAGTTATTACTTGTTCTTTAAAGGAATTATAATGATTTTGTATGAAAGGAATGGATAAAAGTCGTTTATTCAAACCTTCCTGAATATGATCCTCAAACCATTTTAGATTTTGAGCCTTTCGATTTGAATCAAAGATCTTATTTTCATTGATGTGCTCCTTAAATCGAATGATCAAATCCCATAAAGCATCTATATTCTTGTTTTCAATGGCAGAGACCCCGATGATCTCAGTTTTCCATCCGTTTGATTTGGGTCTTAAGATATGAAGCGCATTTGCATATTGATGCATCGTTTCAACGGCTTGTTTTTCCAGGGCCCCATCCATTTTGTTAATTACAATGATATCGGCCAATTCGACTATGCCCCTTTTAATTCCCTGAATTTCATCTCCGGAACCCGGTGAAATAATTAAAATAAAAAGGTCAGTCATCCATTTTACAGTTGTCTCTGATTGGCCCACGCCCACCGTTTCCACCAAGATCGGATCGTATTTCGCTGCTTCAAGTAAAAGAGTACTTTCCCTCGTTTTTCTAGCCACCCCGCCCAATGATTTTCCAGCAGGTGAAGGTCGAATAAACGCGGTTGTTGACTGGGATAGATTTTGCATCCTGGTTTTGTCCCCCAGAATACTCCCACCAGTTGATTCACTGCTGGGGTCAATAGCCAAAATAGCTGGTTTTAATCCTTTTTCAATCAAGTAAAGGCCCAATCCTTCAATAAGGGTGCTTTTACCTGTTCCTGGAGAACCAGTAATGCCTATCCTGAACCCGGGGTTTTCAGGCTGACCAATTTTGAGTAATAACTGTTCTGCCAGCTCCTGGTCGGTTTTATTTTCGCTTTCGACAAGCGTAATGGCTTTGCTGAGGGCAAAACGATCCTTTTCTTGAACCAATGCCCGTACAAGCTCATCCAGGTGCTTCAGATCCAGTTTATTCTGTTTATAACTGATATTGGGATTTAGTTTTGCCAATGCTTTCAAATTAGATATGCAATATAGTGAATTCCTCTGATTTTGAAATTTATGGGATAAATGTTATGTAGTTGTTTCTCTTCTATAACGAACAGAATAAATGTATTGTTAGGGTATTGTTAAAAGCAATTAAGGTTTAGTTAAGCAAGCAACCTGGCTGGTAATTGATTCGTCTTTCTAATATATTTGAATATCAAACCTTTAATCGTAAAATATATAAAATCATGAAAAATTTATTGCTTTTAAGCTTGTTGGGAATCGTGATGATCAGTGTTTCATCCTGCGAAAAATACGATGAAGATATCCTTCCGATGGTTGGTGTTTACGAAGCGCATATAGCTGGTGTTTCAGGTCCGTTTTCAATGAACATTACAGCGGATTATGGTGATAATATCAAAATCGAAGCGCCCTGGCTTGAGGATCAGATGAAATTGGTTTATGCAGATGTAAATGAAGAAGAAAATTTCACTAAAAAGATTAAAATCGCGGAACAAACGCTCAGTCATGGCTTGAGGATTTATGGTGACGGTGTTTTTCAGGACTATAGTGTCCAAATAGATTATACGATAGTTGATGGTTATGATCTGTATCATTATGTACTGATCGGAACGAAATTATAATAGGGACAAAGAATCTATGGGGCCGGCGCAGATAATTATTTTGGTGACACAGTAATTATTCTCTTCCTTACTTTGCCGGCCTTTTTTATATTTACATCATGCAATTATTTAAAACAAAACTCAAAAAATTTTCATCTTCAGAACTCTGGGATTATCATATTACAATTCCGGAAACCATTGCTCATGTATTTATCGAAGGAAAGAATTCAAGGGTTTTGTGTAGTTTGAACGGGTTGGAACCATTTCAATGTGCGATCATGAAGGGGGGAGGATCTTTTTATTTTATTAACCTGAATAAAGAAATCCGCAAAAAAACACAAATTGTCGAAGGCACAGAACTTCTGGTAAAACTTGAAAAGGACGGGAGTGAATATGGATTGCCATTCCCGGAAGAATTCATGGAAGTTTTGTTGCAGGATCCTGAGTCCAAAGAATGGTTTGACGCATTAACTGCTGGGAAAAAGCGAAACTTGCTTTATATCGTCAATAAAGTAAAATCAACTGAAATTAGAATTCGCAAATCGATCATAATTGCGGACCACCTTAAATTATACAAGGGGAAGATCGATTTTAAAGCTCTGAATCTTGCGTTTAAGGACCGACAGGATATTTGATCAGGATTTGTGTTTTTTATGAATCAGATCCAGGATCTTTTCCAAGTATTCAGCATCTACTTCATCAAATGAATTTAGTTCCTTGCTATCTACATCCAATACCCCGATTACGTTTTGATCTGCATCAAATAACGGCACTACGATTTCTGATTTTGATCTTGAATCACAAGCAATGTGCCCAGGAAATAATTCGACATCCGGGACAACAATTGTTTTTGCTTCATTTATTCCAGCCCAACAAACACCTTTGTTTTTTTCAAGCTCCTGACAAGCAACTGGTCCCTGATAAGGCCCAACATTTAATTTTCCATCTTCTAACAAATAAAAACCGCACCAGAAAAAATTGTCCATTTTGTGATATAATATGGCAGCAATACTTGACATCGCTGAAATGGGTGTATTGCCTTTTGGTAATAGGGCTTCAATCTGAATAAAAAGCCTTTGGTATCGTTTGTCTTTTTTTCTTTTATCCATTTTTTAAAACATTGTTTTTCCTAATGCCATAATACAATTGACTTTCTAAAACCCCATTTTTGATCAAGGTATTATCAAAGTGTGCTTCGAGATTAAACCCTGCTTTTTCCAACACCCTTTGTGAGGCAATATTTGAACCGAATGGTCTGGCAAAGATCCGGTCCAACTCAAATGTTTCAAAGCCGTATTTAACCATTTTTACAATGGCTTCGGAGGCAATGCCCATTCCCCAGTAAGGTTCAGCGATCCAATAACCCAATTCAGCATTCATCCTGTAAATATCATCCATAGGATGCAATCCGATCGTCCCGACATTTTTATTCTCATATGAAATGGCCATTATTTCTGGTGGGTCTTTTTCCATGGTCAATTTGATGAAATTGATGCCATCTTTCATTCCATATGGAAACGGAAATTTATCTGTCAGATTACTTGCGATATTTGGATTATTAGCACATTTAACCAAATCGTTCAGATCTTCCATTTTCCAGGGTCGTATGTCAATTTCCTTTGCCATTTGATTCTATTTTTTTTTATTAGTGAATTTTGTTTGATGGTTGACCCTTATTTATTGATACAAATATGGCTCATTATTAATAGCTAATTCTCTTACATTTTCTATTACTTGTTTCATATAATTTTTCCAAAAAAAATTGGCAAACAAAAGGTTAAGGGGATATAACAAAGCAATATCTGAATGTAAAGTATACGTGTATTTAATAAATATTTTATTTTTTTCGATTTCAGTTGTTTCCCATTCTCCAACAAATCTTGAGAAGCCTAACATCCATGATTGAAAATCGTAAACCTGAAATTTCCAATACTTATTTTCAACACGTTCCAGTACTTTGTCAACTGATGCAAACCCCCCTTTTTGCGTTAACGATTTTGCCGCATAAACTTTTTTAGTGAATCCTGTTTTTCCCCAATTTTCATCACCAGTACAATGTGTTACGCAAGGCATTATGCCATATCCGGTATGGATTTTAGTGACATCGCACAGGATAGGGGTCTTAAACGCCCGTTCCAAAGAGCAATTGTATATTGTAGTTACGTTAACCTTAGTCTGCATATCTTTTTTTACTCATAAAATAATTCACTTTTGACCATTTCCTCTTTTAGGCATTCATAAAATCAATATCATAAAGGGTTGCAATCTTTTTTGCTGATCTTGTCAATATTATTTTGGCAAGAGATTTTTCCAGCCATAAAAGACTTTACAGTCTAATATAATAATTATATAAATATAAAATTAAACAACAGACTTAATCTGAGTTTTATAAATGCAATGAATTATATATGCAATTTAATTAAATAAAAACAGACCCCGCCTAAAATGTGGTTCTCCACAGAATATTTAGGTTCCCAATCAGCATTTTGAGCCTAATAAAATTTAGAATAATGTATTACAATTGTAATAAATTGTTGGCTTGAATCAAGGGGAAATGTAAATTCATCGAATTTGGGTCTGCGCAGGAAATAGGAAGGCATATTTGAGAATCCGTAACCTTCCTGTGGATACCCGAAGAAATTTCTTTTTATTTTACTATCCATGTCTTCATCATCTATCAACGCGATCCCATAAGTTCCTTCCGGTAAAATTGTCTTACAAACCATAGATCCATTAACCTGATCTGTTTTGGGTATAAAAATGGTTCGAAATGGTGTTTCGATTTTAAAACTTGCTTCATCCTTGTAGATATCCAGTATCAATTGTCCCTTATTGTTTTTAATGCCTTCCACTTGAATGTAAAAGGATAGATTTTGAACTTGAGCTAAATTGATAACAGGCATTAAAAGGAGGGCAATAGAAAAAAGAAAACTTATTGCATGGTCTGGTATATTAGAACGCACAGCAAATAGTAATATATTTTGTGTTTTCATAATTCTTCCAGGTTTGAAGGAATAAAATAAGCTTCATTCAGTTCTTTTATGTCTTGAATTTTGCCGATAAATAATTCTGATTTTCGATGATTTCGAAGATTCTCGATTTGGATCAATTCGGCATAGAATTTTCCTGATTTTAGTGGTTTGTAACCCAGGAAAATCTGTTTCCTTTCAGGCTTATTCTGCTTGTCAAAATAAATTACCTGGGTCGTTAGGCTACTTTGCAGATCTATGTATACCTTTTTAACCGTATATCCATTTTCTAGTGCAATATCTGGGGATTTACAGTTGACTTGTATGACCTGATGATCTTTCCCTTTTATCTGCTCCTGGCCCAATAACAAGTAAGTAAAATCGTCCGGATTTGGTTGGCTCATATCTGCATGGTTGAATTCAGATCCCATAAAACTTTTGTTTTTCTCCTTACTTACAATGCGCCTGACTTTTCTGAGGGCAGGCAGGAAAATCCAGATGTCATCTGTTTTATTTTTATGATCGTAGACCAACATAGCCGTTCCCCGTACTTCTGGAGGATCTGTAAACTTCATGAGTCGCTTGCTCGTTTCACCGAATTTTGCACTGGCTGAGATAATCTTTCGTTCTCTTTTTCTGTTTTTTGAATCAATAATAGTAAGGGTACTGATCATTTCATATCCATCCAAATCAACCTTGTTGGCTGCATTTTCGCAGCTTAGCCGTGGAGTCTGTGCCTTAATTATTGGACTAAATGTCAAAGAAATGAAAAGCATTAAAACTATTGAAAATAGAGGAATTATCATTTTTCTAATATTCTGCATTCTTGAAGCTTTTGGAACATTGGATTTCATTTGAAAAGAAATTTTGGTTTGAATAAAAGACAGATAGCAGGAATCAGTATCATGGAGCAGATCAAGCAGATTGTTATTGACAGCATGATCAAAAACCCAAATGATCTTATGATTCCGAAACTTGAAAACAGTAAGACTGAAAAACCTATGATCACCGATAGTGCATTGATAGTGATGCCATAACCTGAAGTCCGGATGCTTTTCTGTATCGATGTTTTAAGGGACTTTCCGAGCCTGATTTCCTTTTTGATGCGCCATAGTATGTGAATGGTATAATCAACGCCCAGGCCTATGGAAACTGATGAAAGCAGGGCTGTAACAATATTTAACTGAACCCCCATCCAACCCATGATGCCGAATGTGCTGATTATTGAAAACAATAAAGGAAGTCCTCCTATTAAGCCGGCTGCCAGGCTTTTGAAAATTATAGCCAGCATAGTGATTATTAACAATAAGGCAAAAGCTAAAGAATATGCCTGCCCAAGGGCGATCGCATCGCTTAGCTGTTTTTCCACCAGGCAATACCCACCAGTCAATGAGAAGTTAGGATCATCTTTAGTTAACGCATTGATCCTTTCTTCAATCAGGCTGATGGTTTTCTTGTTCTCTGATCTGAATTGGATCTCCATCAAAGCATATTTAAAATCGAAATCAGTAAAATATTCGAGGTCGGCAGGGTCGCCGCTCATGTTGTATAATTCAAGGAATTGTGAAACTGTATTTCTTTGTTCAGGGATGGCATCGTATTCAGAATCCGTTGATTCGTACAAGGCTTTACTCATTTCCCGGATCATTGTGGCAAGAGACGTGACCGAACTAATTTCAGGCATGCGTTCAAGTTCATTTTCATAATCATTTAATTTCTTGAGGATTTTTGGGTCCCGAATATCTCCCTGAAAAAGGACACTTATGTTTTTGGTCCCACCCAGCTCGTCATTTGCCAGTTTTAACGCCTTCGAATAAGGGTGGTTTTTATGCAGAATGTCATCGAAATCTGAAGCGACGCCAAATGAAATTAATCCGGCTCCGCTGATCATCAGGAACAGGATGAAAAAATAGATGATTCTTTTTGGGGAAGAATGAATGATTTTAGCACTGAAAAGGAGTAAGCTGTTTATTATATTTTGTTTTTGGGTAAGGTAAATGTTCTTGCGGTTTGACTTGTTGAAAAGGGTGAGCACTGACGGAATTAAGGTCAGGCTTAATAATAGAGCAGCGCCGATTCCGATGGTGGATATAAGGCCCATTTGTTTGGCGGGCAACATGATGTGAAGCATAAGGCCCATCAGTCCGGCCATGGTCGTTAAACCAGTTAGGATCACCGGTTTTTTCAGGTATTTCGTGGTTTTTTCCACGATGGTTTTTTCCGGAAGCTCGGGATACGAATTTGACAATTCCTGATATTTTGTGATGTAATGGATCCCATAGTCATTGGCAATTGCGATCATCATCACGGGGATCAAGATGCCTATTATACTTAGTTGCCAATTGAAAACGGAGATCAAAGCAAGTGAAATCAGGATGGCTAGAGCCACAACAGAAAGCGGCAGAATGACTGCTCTTTTTTGCCGGAATGAAAAGAAAAGGAAGATTATCATAAACAGGATGCCGACAGGCAGTAAAACCATAAAATCAAAACTGATCTTTTCATTTGCTTCAGCCCGCATATATAAAGGACCATTCAAATAAACTTTTCCGGTTGCCGGGTATTTTTGAATGGTTTGCAAGATCATTTTAACCATATCTTTATCAGATTCCACTGGTAGCGCATTCAGCAAAATCATGGTTGTCGTGAAATTTTCAGAAATAAGTTGCCGATAAATATTTTCGTTGGACTGAATTTTTTTTCGGAGAGCATTTCTTTCTGTTTCTGTTTCAGGAATGTTATCTATTAATTTTTCAACGATCATCATTCCATCTTTTCCTTCGATGAGTTTTGTTTCGAAAATTGAAATTACCCGGTCAAAAGCATCTGAACCAGTAAGTTCATTGTTGATGTTTTGTATCCACTCCAGGGATTCAGATTTCAGTATGTCATCTGATTCAAAAACCAATAAGATGGGTTCTTTTATACCGAAAATGGATTCAATTGAATCATTGTTCATTTTTGAAGAAATATGATCAGGCAGGTAAGACTCAATATCCGAGTTGATGCTCAATCGAAAAATGAAAAATACAGAAGCGATCGTTACGATGCCTGTTAAAATCAGTACGCCCCATTTATTGATGCTTTGATTCATGTCCTTCGATTAAAAATGAGTATTGATCTCAATAAAGAATCCATTCATATAGGGGGCGATGTATGCGAATAAGGCCCTTTCTTTTCCGTACATATAATTCAATCCAAGATGGATGGTCATAAGGTCAGACGGCATCCATGTGAATTTCGGTTTAAGGAGATATTCTTCTGTAATGAAATTATAATAGGCATTCATTTGAAATTCCATTGTTTCGTAATTGAATGACCGAAGAAGTGTTAATGAAACGGCGTGACTAATTCGTTTCTGCTGACCAAAAATTTGAGCATTGAAAAGACCTGAATCAAAAGCGATCATTTGATTAAAATAATTCTGCATCAAAATGGGGTCCGTTGGATTGGATGGCAATTCAGGTTCAATCGGATTGTAATAATTCAAAGTGTACTTGCCGATATACTGCAAAATCATATGCCAATCATAAAAACTGTTTTCAAGATTCATTACATAAGCCAGATCTGGATTTGGTACATGAATATTATTTTCGAAATCTGATGTGTAATTGTAAGCGGTTTCTCCTCTTAAAATGAATCCCTCGATAATCGTTTCAAAATCGAAACCTATTGAGGTTTTTCTATAAGGTCTTATTTCGAAAGCGATGAAAGGATTTTGTTCCGTCCATATAATTTGTTGAATGTCAAAAGCAGTAAAGGGATCCAGACCATTGAAAATGGAAGCAGTACATGAAAATGAATTTGTGTTATACAGCAATCTTGCAGCCAGAGCGCCATCCTTAATTTTCAATTCTGTATAATTGACCGGGTTGAACCTGATGTTTTCTTCTTTTTTGATCAGGTCAT